>JAESFV010000044.1_pt1 | contig 286610 bp, 231 predicted proteins | sample 9269471 | NCBI WGS metagenome assembly JAESFV01 (sample SAMN14502647, study PRJNA617108) | algae metagenome | isolation source: Symplocastrum torsivum CPER-KK1 and co-occurring heterotrophs from... | place: USA: Central Plains Experimental Range, Colorado | collected 2001-01-01
GGATCACGCAGAAGGCGAATGTGACGGGCAACTCTCTGACGTGGGAGGGGTTGGAGAACGGGACGAATTATCAGGTGCGGGTGCGGGCGCATAACCGTGCGCCGGATCCGTCGAGCTGGAGTGCGTACTCGGCGGGCATGGTCCCCGCCGCGCCGCCGTCGGCACCCGCCGCCCCCACCACGACCCGCATCGACTCCGTCGGATCGCAGGCGCAGATGCAGGTGAACTGGACGGCTCCGGCCGCCAACGGCGACGCCATCTCGGGATACCGCCTGAACGTCATCCAGGGCGGCACCGTGCGCAACACCATCCCCGTCGCCGCGGGGCAGACGTCGCAGGCCGTCACGGTGCCGACATCGACGACCGATTACACCTTCACGGTCGCGGCGCAGAACAAGGCCGGGTGGGGTGCCGACAGTGCCCCCTCGGCTCCGCGCCGCTCGTTCACGCCGCCCGGGGCGCCGACCGGTGTCTCGGCGACCGAGGGCAACAACACCGTGGCGGTCTCGTACACGCCGGGCGCCGCCAACGGCGCGAACGCCAACGAGATCCGCTACGAGTACTCCGTCAACGGCGGAGGCTGGCGAGGCGACTGGGACGGACGCACGATCGGGAACGGCCAGGTCAACAACAACGGCACCTACACGATCCGCGTCCGTGCGGTTGCGACGGCCGACGGCTCGACCTACACGAGCGACCCGTCCGCCGAGTCGAACGCCGTCGCCCCGTACGGTCCGATCGGCAACCCGACGGCGGATGCGAGCCGCAACGACCGCACGATCACGTTCAGCTGGACCTCTCCGGCGAGGAACGGTCGCGACATCACGACGCAGATCAGGATCGACGGCGGCGGATGGACGACCGTGGCTGCGAGGGACACGATCCGTCGCGATTACGGCTACTCGGAGACCCACACGATCGAGGTGCGCACGACCGCCGCGGGACAGACGACGACGGCGTCGGCGTCGGCTCGCACGGTCGATGCCCCGCCCCCGCCGCAGCCGAAGGCATGGGTGACCCGCGGAGGGTCGGCGGTCGGCCAGCCGAACTGCGGCTCCGCGGCGTGCGCCTTCTTCGTCGTCAACACGCAGAACTTCCCCGCCGGCGACTACCAGGTCACCTGTTACAGCAGCCGCAGCGGGGCGTTCGCGACGACGCGAGTCACGTCCATTCCGGCCAACGGCTCCCGCGAACTCGGCTGCTACTACGGCTACGCGGGAGACCAGGTCTGGGTCGGCATCAGCGGCACACAGTACGAAAGACGCTCGTGGTAGCGGCATCCGCTTCAACAGAAGGACACCGAACATGACAATGACTCCGGAACAGGCGACCTGGTTCGAGGGCACCTTCACGCGCCTCGTCGACAATGTCGACCGGGCCATCATGGGCAAGCGCGAGGTCGTGGGACTCGTGCTGTCGGCGATGCTCGCCGAGGGCCACGTGCTCCTCGAGGACGCCCCGGGAACCGGCAAGACGAGCCTCGCGAAGGCACTCGCTGCCACTGTGCAGGGCACGAGCGCGCGCATCCAGTTCACGCCCGACCTGCTCCCGTCCGATGTCACGGGCGTCACGATCTACGACCAGGCCAATCACCGGTTCGAGTTCCACAAGGGGCCCGTCTTCGCCTCGATCGTGCTCGCCGACGAGATCAACCGTGCGTCGCCCAAGACGCAGTCGGCTCTCCTCGAGGTCATGGAGGAGTCCCGCGTGACGGTCGACGGCGTGACGCACGAGGCGGGTCGCCCCTTCCTCGTCATCGCGACGCAGAACCCGATCGAACAGGCGGGAACCTACAAGCTGCCCGAAGCGCAGCTCGACCGCTTCCTCATCAAGACCTCGATCGGCTATCCCGACCTCGAGGTCGCCGAGCGGATCCTCGCGGGAGCCGCCGATCGCAACCCGTCGTCGCACCTCCCCGCCATCATCACGACGGGCGCCGTCGCCGACATGGCCGACCTCGCCTCGACGGCGCACGTCGAGCCCGCCGTCCTGCGCTACACGGCGCAGCTCGCCGAAGCCACCCGCACCGACCCGGCGACGCGCCTCGGCGTCTCGGTACGCGGGTCGATCGCGATCATCCGCCTCGCCAAGGTCTGGGCGGCCGCGCAGGGTCGTCACTTCGTCACGCCCGACGACGTCAAGGCGCTCGTCGGACCGGCGTGGGAGCACCGCATCGTGATGGATCCCGAGGCGGAGTTCTCCGGTACGACGCCCGCGACCGTCATCGCGCGCACGCTCGAGACCGTCGCAGCCCCGCAGGCGAGGTCCGCGGCCTGATGACGGCGGAGGCACTCGGAACGGTCGCTCCCGCTGTGGAGCGCCGGGAACGCGCGCAGGGCATGGCCCTGCGCGCGTGGGCGCGCGTGCGCGGCATTCTGTCGGTCGTTCGTCCCCTCGCCTGGGTGCTCATCGCAGCCGCCATCGTCCTGTGGATCACGGGCCGCACACTCGGCTGGTGGGAGCTGACCGTGACGGCCGTCGTCATCGCGACCGTCCTCGTGCTGTGCGCCTTCTTCCTCATCGGCCGCACCGCCTACGACGTCACTCTCGACCTCAATCGCACGCGCGTCGTCGTCGGTGAACGCGCCGTCGGCGCGCTGACGCTCGCGAACACGAGCTCGCGCGCGATCCTGCCCTCTCGCGTCGTCCTCCCGGTGGGGTCGGGGCGGGGCGTGTTCACGGTGCGCCGCCTGCCCGCAGGCGAGACCGCCGAGGAGCTCTTCGCGATCCCGACGCAGCGGCGGGGCGTGCTCAAGGTCGGTCCCGTGAGCGTCGTCCGCGGCGATCCCCTCGGCGCCTTCGAGCGGGTCCACCGCCGCGACGAGCCCGTCGACCTGTTCGTCCACCCGCGTACGGTCCTCTTCGACGGTCAATCGCTCGGCTTCCTGCGCGATCTGGAAGGACTTCCCGCGACCGACCTGTCACGCGACGACGTCTCGTTCCACGCGCTTCGCGAGTACCAGCCGGGCGACGACCTGCGTCACGTCCACTGGAAGTCGACGGCGCGTGTCGGCGAGATGATGGTCCGCCAGTACGAAGAGACGCGTCGATCGCACTTCGTCATCGCTCTCAGCCGGAGCGCCGCCGACTACCGGAACGCCGAGGAGTTCGAGCTCGCGATCTCGGCGGCGGGATCCATCGGCCTGCGTGCGCTGCGCGACTCGCAGCGCGTCGAGGTGCGCGTTCAGGGGCGCGAGCTCCCCGCCGCCACGGGCAAGCAGTTCCTCGACTCGCTTTCGGCCATCGAGCATTCGCGCCCGCGCCAGGGCGGCATCGTCGAGCTGGCCGGTGTCGTCGCGGCATCCCTCCCGACTGCGAGCGTCGTCGTGCTCGTCGCGGGCAGCGCCGTGGATGCCGCGGCGCTGCGGATCGCGTGCGCGCGCCTGCCGTTCGGCGCACGCGCGCTCGCCATCGTCGCCGAGTCGGGTGCGACGCCATCGCTCCGCCGGATCGGCGACGCCGACGTCATCACGATCGGCGCGCTGGACCAGCTGCCCGCCGCGCTTCGGAAGGTGCTCGCATGACCGCCGCCGCACAGGACACCCGCGGAGGACTCGAGCTCCGTCGCTGGGTGCTCGACCTGTCCGCCGTCGTGCTGCTCCTCGCCGTCCCCATCGCGGGCTTCTGGCCGACGTTCGCTTCGGGCGCGTATCTCGTCGCCGCGGTCGGCGGCGCGCTCCTCGGCATCGGCATCGCGGTCGCCGGCACCTTGTGGCGGTGGGGCGTGCTGCTCCTCGCCGGTGCGACGGCGCTCGCCTACTTCCTCTTCGGCGGTGCCCTCGCCCTTCCCCACACGACGGCGATCGGCGTCGTGCCGACGCTCGACACGCTGCAGCAGCTCGCTCTCGGGACCGTGACGTCGTGGAAGCAGCTCCTCACGACGGTCGCGCCGGTCGCGGCATCCGACGGCCACCTCATCGTTCCGTTCCTGCTCACTCTCGTCTCGGCGGTTCTGACGACGAGCCTCGCACTGCGCCTGTCGCGAGCCGCGTGGTCTCTCATCCCGGTCGCGGCCTTCCTCGCACTGCAGATCGCGATCGGCACGTCGGAGCCCGCCGTTCCCGTCGTGCAGGGGATCGTGTTCGCCGTCGTCGCGGTCGTGTGGCTCGCCGTGCGCGCGTCGTGGGAACGCGGAGGTGCAGCCCACTCGATCGGCGGCGACGAATCGGCCTCTCGCGGCGCCGCGCCGCGCCGCGTCCTCCTCGGCGCGGGTGTCGTCGCGGTCGCCGTCGTCGTCGGCGTCACGACGAGCGCCGTGGCCGCGCCCGATGCGCCGCGGTACGTCCTGCGCGACGTCGTGATCCCGCCCTTCGACATCCGCCAGTATCCGAGCCCTCTGCAGAGCTTCCGCGCGCTCGTGCGCGACGATGCCGCCGAGTCGCTCTTCCGCGTCTCGGGGCTTCCCGAAGAGGGCCGCGTGCGCGTCGCCGCGATGGACGCCTACAGCGGCACGGTCTACAACGTGTCGGACGAAGGCGCCGGCTCGTCGAGCGCCTTCCGGCCCGTGCGCGGCGAGATGTCGCAGGATGCCGAGGGCACCCCCGTCACCCTGCGGTTCGACATCGACGCGTGGAATGCCGTGTGGATGCCGGAGGCGGGCGCCGTGACCGACATCGTCTTCGATGGGGAGCGGGCCGACGAGCTGCGGCGCACGGCCCACTACAACGAGTCGACGGGAACGGGCGTCGTCACATCGCGACTGACCGAGGGCGACGCGTACACGCTCGACACGATCCTCCCCGTCACGCCCAGTGACGAGCGGCTCGCGGGTGAGGCGTTCGCGCCGCTGAAGCTGCCTCGGCAGGAGGGTGTTCCCCAGGAGTTCGCGGACATCGCCTCGAAGGCCGTCGCCGACGCGACGACGCCGATCGAGCAGGTCCGTGCGCTGGAGAGCTTCCTCGCCGAGGGCGGCTTCTTCAGCCATGGGCTCGAGGGCGAGGTGATCTCGCGCGCAGGTCACGGCGCCGAACGGATCACGACCCTCCTGGGCAGCGACCAGATGGTCGGCGATGACGAGCAGTACGCGACGGCGATGGCTCTCCTCGCGCGCGAGATCGGGATCCCGGCGCGCGTCGTCATGGGCTTCTACCCCGATGAGGATGCCGCGGGCGAGGCCGTCTTCGAGGCGACCGGCGACACGCTGCACGCGTGGGTCGAGGTCGCGTTCGAGAACGCCGGATGGGTGACCTTCGATCCCACGCCGCCCGAGGACAAGCTGCCCAACGACCAGACCACGAAACCGCGCGCCGACCCGAAGCCCCAGGTGCTCCAGCCTCCTCCGCCCGAGCAGGAGCCCGTGGACCTCCCCCTGACGGTTCCGGACGACCGCGAGAGCGAAGACGAGAACGATGCCGGAAGCGGACTGCTCGGAGTGATCCTGCTCATCACGGTGAGCGTTCTGGGCCTCCTCGCACTGCTCGCGTCACCGTTCATCGTGATCGGGCTGCTCAAGGCGGCGCGCCGACGTCGCCGCCGCGAGGCCGAGCGCGCAGCGGATCGCATCAGCGGCGGATGGGACGAACTCGTCGATCGCGCCGTCGACTTCGGAACCCCCGTGCGCGAGGGGGCGACGCGCCAGGAGGATGCCGTCGTCGTGGGCGACGCGTTCGAGGAGGCGCGCGTCGTCACGCTCGCTCGCCGCGCCGATCAGGAAGTGTTCGGACCGAGCGATCCGTCGCCCGAGGACGTCGAGGAGTTCTGGCGTCAGGTCGACGAGATCGTCGGCGGGATGGCGACGCATCGCTCGCCCTGGCAGCGGCTGCGCGCCAGACTGAGTCTGCGCTCCCTGCTGGCCGGCACGAAACTCGCGCTGGCACCGCGCACCCCCAAGAGAGCACGCGAGGCCGCCGAAGACGGCGCCCCCGAGAGTACGGAGACCGAATGAGCCCGTCGGCCGACGCACCCGCACGGAGTGCCGTCATCCCCGCATCGCTCGGGCGTCGCGTCGGCGCCTACCTGATCGATGTCGCGATCAGCACCGTGATCCTCGTCGTCGCGGCCGTCATCGGTGTGGCCGTCGCACGACCCGCGGGCGTGCGCGACGACGCGGCCCTCGCGCTGGCGCTCCTCGCCGTCTACGGCGTCGTCGCGATCGTCGGAATCGCGTGGGTCGTCGTGTACACGTGGTTGCAGGGCGGCCGCGGGTCGGTCGGTCAGCGGCTCCTTCGGATCCGTCTCGCGGATGCCGAGAGCTCGGCGCCCATCGGCTTCGGCCGTGCACTGCTGCGCAACCTGATCTGGGGGCTCGCCGCCTACGTCATCGTCGGCTACTTCTCCGTGCTCTTCGACTCGTCGGGGAGGCGCCAGGGCTGGCACGACAAGGTCGCGAACGCGCTCGTCGTGAACACGACGGATGCCGCGACTCCCGACTCCGCGACGGCACCGCCACCGGCCGTCGCCGCGCAGGCGACAGCCACCGCCGTGGCATCCTCCCTTCCGCCCGTCCCCGGGAGCGCCCCCGTCTTCCCCGGCGCGGCGGCCTTCGCGCCTCCCGCGTTCGCGGCGCCCGCGACGTCAGGAGTGCCGCCGGTTCCGCCCGTGCCGCCGGTCCCGCCTGCGCCCGACGCCCGCGGCGCGCACGCGACACCTCCGCCTCCCTCGCCGGCCCCCTCTGCCTCACCCGAGCCGTCGCGGGAGGCGCCGACCGGACCGGGTGCCATGATCTCGAGCGTCCCCGGGATCACGATCGACCCCGAACCCGCGGCATCCCGTGCCGCTGCCGTCGCGGATCCAGTCCCGCCGGCGCCGTCGGCCGCACCGCCCGCAGCCGCGCGACTCTCGCCCCCGCAGGTCTCCGCGCCGTCATCGTCCGCGTCGGGAGAGGTCGTGCCGCCGACGACCGACGATCTCGATCTCGATGAGACGCGCGCTGCTGCTCCCAGCCCGGCCGGTCCGGAGCTGATCGTCCTCTCGTGGGATGACGGCACCCGCACGGCGGTGTACACGCGCACGCTCTTCGGGCGCAATCCGACGCGGGAAGACGGTGCCGTCGTCGCCTCGATCCGCGACGAGACGCTCTCGCTCTCCAAGACGCATTTCGAGATCGGGCCGGCGTCGGATGGCGTCTACGTGCTCGACCGGCACTCGACGAACGGCACGACGCTCGTGCGCGGAGGAGGGCGCCAGCAGCTCGTCGCGGGGACGCGGACGACCCTCGTGGCAGGTGACGTGCTGGAGTTCGGCGATCGCCGCGCAACCGTGGGAGGCCGCTCATGAACCCGCCACTCATCGAAGTCGTCTCCGGCTCTGCAACGGATGCGGGGCTTCGTCGCCGCATCAACGAGGACTCGCACATCGCGAGCTCGCCCGTCTTCCTCGTCGCCGACGGGATGGGCGGCCACCAAGCGGGCGAAGTCGCCTCCGCCGCCGTCATCGCCGAGTTCGCGCCCCTCGCCGGGCGGTCGACATCCACGATGCGCGACGTACGCCAGGCGCTCGAGCGCGCTCGCCACCGCGTCGCGGATCTTCCCCTCGCGGCAGAAGGCGCGGGAACGACCCTCACGGGTGTCGTCCTGGCCGACGTCGACGGGGTCGGATGCTGGCTGACGCTCAACGTCGGCGATTCGCGCACGTATCTCTTGAGCGACGGGGAGCTGGAGCAGATCAGCGTCGACCACTCCCTCGTCCAGGAGCTCATCGACAGCGGCGAACTCGATCCCGTCGACGCCGCCTCCGACACGCGTCGCAATGTCATCACACGCGCGATCGGCGGCGGCAGCAACGCCGAGGCCGACTACTGGGTCATCCCCGCGCAGCCGGGCGATCGCGTGCTCGTCTGCTCCGACGGCCTCACGGGCGAACTCGGCCGCGGACGCATCGACGCGATCCTCCAGACCGAGACCGACCCGCAGGCCGCCGCGACGCGGCTCGTCCACGAGGCCATGCTGCACGGCGGACGCGATAACATCACCGCGATCGTCGTCGACGCGCTCGCCGTCCACACACGAGAGAACATCGCCCCCCACGATGTCGACGACGTCGACGAGGACACCCGACCGCGCGTCGGGGCAGGAGGGGATCGTTCATGATCGTCGGTCGATACGCACCGGGGCGGCGCCAGGCCGTCGTGACCGACCACGGGGTCGTCGTCGTCGGAGCCGACGTGCCTCTCGCGCTCCTCGAGCGGGTCTGGCTGCAGGCCGCCGCGGGACGCGGGCTCCCCGCCGTGCTCGAGGCGCTCACGGGCGCCTTCGGCACATCGCTCGCGGCGATCCCGCCGTTCGCCGTCGCGCTGCAGGAGACGACGGGCGTGCGGGTCGTGGTGCGCGGTGCGCTCGAGATCGATGTCGAGACGGGAACGGGCACCGAATCGCTGTCGGGCGTGGGAGTGACGACCTGGACCGAGCGGAGCCTCCCCGGGGTCCGTCGGGTGTCGATCGTCGACGGCGCCGACGGTGGCGCCGCCGAGTACCCCATCTGCGACGGCATCGTGCTCGTCTCCGCCATCCGCGTCGACTTCGGCGATCAGGCGGATTCCGTCGGCCCCGCGTCCGCCTCATCGGTGGCACCCTCCGTTCCCGCGGCGCCTTACATCGCCCCGGTAGCCCCGGTTCCGGTGCCGGAGGTGTCGGAAGCGGCAGTGCCCCCTCAGGCGACCGGCGATGACACCGTTCCTCCGGCTCCCGTCGACAGCGTTCCCGGCGTCGAGACCGTGCCCGCACTGCCCGACGACGACGGCGATGCGGACGTCGAGACCGCGGTTGCCGAGTCCGAGGATGCCGCGGCCCCCTCCGCTCCGTCGCTCATCGACTCCGCGACCGTCCTCACCGCGACGGGTGCCGACACCCTCCTGCCGGGCGACTCCACGTTCGCACGAGCATCCTCCGCGACGACGGACGAAGACGAGGCATCCGTCGTCGACAACGAACTGGCCGCCACGATCGCCCGCCCCGCGCCGGCCCCGACCGAGGGCGACCACGACGGCGCCACGATCTCGGTCGCCGAAGCGCGGCGCCTCCGCGGCGGTGTCTCCGATTCGGCGCCCCCGCCGCTCGCACCGCCGCGCCCGCCGGCGCCCGGTCGCGTGCGCCTGTCGACGGGACAGGTGCTGCTGCTGGACCGCACCGTCGTCATCGGTCGACGGCCCCGGTCCACGCGCGTCGTCGGCACGGATCTTCCCCATCTCGTCTCGGTGGCGAGCCCCGAGCAGGACATATCGCGCAGCCACGTCGAGCTGCGGGCCGAAGGCGACAGCATCGTGGCCACCGACCTGCACACGACCAACGGCACGACGCTGCATCGTCCCGGCGCCGATCCCGTGCGGCTCCACCCCGGCGAGGCGACGGTCGTCGTCGCGGGGGACCTCCTCGATCTCGGCGACGGTGTCACCGTGGCGATCGAGGATCTCGGATGAGCGCCAAGCGCGTCCCGATGACGCCGCCGGAGCTCCCCGGCTTCACGTACCTCGACGTCCTCGGGTCGGGTGGCTTCGCCGACGTCTATCTCTACGAGCAGCAGCTCCCGCGCCGGCGGGTCGCCGTCAAGGTCCTCCTGACCGAGCGGATGTCGAGCGGCGCCGTCGACGAGTTCGCCGCCGAGGCGAACGTCATGGCGATGCTGTCGACGCATCCCGCGATCGTCACGATCTATCAAGCGGGCGTCGCGGGCGACGGGCGCCCCTACCTCGTGATGGAGTACTGCCCCAAGCCGAATCTGCAGGTCCGTTACAAGCGCGAACCCTTCTCGGTCGCCGAATCGCTGCGCATCGGCGTGCAGGTGTCGGCAGCTGTCGAGACGGCCCACCGTGCGGGAGTGCTCCACCGCGACATCAAGCCGGCGAACATCCTCGTCACGGAGTATAACCGTCCGGCCCTGACCGACTTCGGGATCGCCTCGACGACGGCCGCCGCGGCGGAATCGGCGGGGCTCTCCATCCCGTGGTCGCCGCCCGAGTCCTTCGCCGACGTGCCGCGGTCGGATCCGCGGTCCGATGTGTACGCGCTGGGGGCGACCGTCTACACGCTTCTCGCGGGGCGCTCGCCCTTCGAGTTCCCGGGCGAGCGGAACACGGGGGCCGATCTGATCCAGCGCATCGAGACGTCTGCGCTGCCGCCGCTCGAGCGCGCCGACGCTCCCGCGTCGCTGCAGTGGGTGCTCGAACGGGCGACGGCCAAGAACAGCGCGGACCGGTACGAATCGGCGCTCGCGTTCGCGCGGGCGCTGCAGAAGGTGCAGATCGAACTCTCGCACTCCGTCACGCCCATCGACATCCTCGACGACGCTCTGCCCGAGGACGACATCGAGACCGACGACGGTGACGGCCTCACGCGCGTCCGCGGCGTCGTGAGCATCGACCCCGAGACCGCACCCGCGGCAGGGCTCACGCGGCCTTCGGCCACGACGGCGCCCTCCTCGCCCCGATTCGATGCGCCGCCGGCCCCGCTCGAGACGGTGCTCCGCCCCGACGCCCTCGACCAGACCGTCCTCCGCCCGCCGGCGGTGGACACGTCCGACCCGTTCCAGACGGTGCCGCGCGAGCGGGCGGCCGCGGCATCCGTCGCTCCGGCCGACACGGCACCCGCCGCTCCCGACGCCCACACGGGGCTCGGCGTCGAGGGCCTGTCGGCGCCGGAGACGGAAGCGAGCTCGGCTCCGCCGACGGCGCCCGCGACACCGAGGACGCGCCGCACCGGGGTGACCTGGGCGCTCGTGGGGGGAGGACTCGCCGTCGTCGCGGCGGTCATCGTGGGCGTTTCGCTCCCCGGCATCCTCTCGAGCGGGGATCCGACGCCGCCACCGCCCGACACGACGTCCCTGCCGCTCGATCCGGTGTCGCCGCTCGTTCCGGCACCGGAGGCCCTCACGGGCGTCGCCGGGGCGGAGGGAGTGACGTTCTCGTGGACGCACCCCGATCCTCAGGAGGGCGACCACTTCCTGTGGGCGGTCGATGCGGCGGGCGGCGAGGCGGCGTTCGAGAGCACGACCGAGACGTCGGTCACGGTGCCGGCGGATCCCTCGGGGCGCACGTGCATCGAGGTTCTCACCGCGCGGTCGAACGGACAGTCATCGGAGTCGGTCACGGGATGCGCTCCGTGACCGGCGAGCTGACGGTCGAGTTCGCCGGCGAGGTGTTCGCGGTTTCACCGGACGACGTCTTCACGGTCGGGCGCGAGGGGGACCTGTCGATCGACGACAACCTCTTCCTGCACCGCAACTTCCTCACGATCGAGAACATCGAGGGGCTCTGGCTCCTCTCGAACGTCGGGAGCCGTCTGTCGGCGACCGTGACGGACTCCGGCGGGCGCGTCCAGGCGTGGCTCGCGCCCGGGGCGCGCCTTCCGCTCGTCTTCGCGTCGACGTCCATCATCTTCAGCGCGGGCCCGACGACTTACGAACTCACGGTCACATCGACGGCACCGACGTTCCACGAGAATCTGCGGATCGACGAGTCCGTCGACGACGGGCTGTCGACGATCGGCGACGTTCCCTTGACGCTCAGCCAGAAGCTCATGATCCTCGCGCTCGCCGAGCCGGTGCTGCGCCGGGAGGGCTCCGGCATGAGCGAGCTGCCGACGTCGGGGCAGGCGGCGGAGCGCCTGGGGTGGACGCTGACCCGGTTCAACCGCAAGCTCGACAACGTCTGCGACAAGCTCGACCGCATCGGGGTTCCCGGCATGCGCGGCGGCGTCCGCTCCTACGCGACAAACCGACGCGTGCGACTCGTCGAGCATGCGATCGCCGCCCGCCTCGTCACCCGCGACGACCTCGCCCTCCTCGACGAGCCCCGCGACGCTCCCGCAGACGACGACTGACCTCGACCTCCCCCCGCCGAGAAGACCCGGACTGTCGCTCCAGAGCCGGTTTCGGAGCGGTTCGGGTCTTCTCGGCGGGGTGAGGCCGACGGATGCCGGGAGGCCGGTCACCCGGCAGGGCGCGGCTCCTTCCGGCGAGAAGACCCGGACTGTCGCTCCGGGGCCGGTTTCGGAGCGGTTTGGGTCTTCTCGGCGAGGGGAGGGAGGGATGCCTCAGCGGCCCGAGTCGTAGAGGTGGCGGCCACCGTGGCTCAAGACCTTCACGACGACGCCGCGGCGGTGGAGCTCCGCGACCGTCCGCGTCTCCTCGTCGATGTCGCGACCGAGGGCGTGGACGTTGGCGACGACGAGCACGTCACCGCGATCGAGCCGTCCGAACAGACGCACGAGCCGTTCCTCCCACGACTCCAGCGTCTCGGGCGACGGATGACGGAACCCCTCGATCGGGACGCCGAACCGCGACAGCAGCTCACGCTGCTCGACGACGGGTGGCATGTCGTCGCGCGACACGACGAGCCCGACCAGGCGGGAGCCCTCGGGCCGGGCGAGCCACCAGTCACGATCGACGCGCAGCTCCGTGAAGCACTCGGGGCACTCCGCGGCAGGATGCGGGACGGGAACCGTACCCGTGTCGAGGACCGGCTCGGCGTCGCGCGTCGTCGCGGCATCCGTCGCTTCCGTCATGTCCTGCTCCTTCGACCCGTCTATTGTCGCCCATGAACGTGCGGGCGTGCGACGGTCGTCACTCCGCGTCCAGGCGCAGGCGCAGGCTCAGCTCGTCGGCATCCAGCTCGGCCAGCGCGTGGCGGAGCGCGGCAGTGCTGTAGGTCCCGTCGGACGAGATCTCGACCAGACGCTCGCGCATCGCCTCGATCAGCATGAGCCGCACTTCGAGCATGTCGCGGGCGCGCGCCGTCGTCTCCTCGTCGGGCGGCGTCGTCAGCCGTGATCCCACCCGCTCGACGAACCCCTCCGGGAACTCGCTGCCGTCGAGCCGCGTCAATCCCCCGTTTTGAAGAGCGGATGCCGCGGCGAGCCGGAGCTCCTCGTCGATGCGCTTCTGGTCGGCCTGATCGACGATGTCCTCGTCACCGCCGTCGAGGCGCAGGACCCGCACGACCCACGGGAGCGTGAAGCCCTGGAGCGCGAGGCTTCCGACCGCGACGAGGAACGCGACGAAGATCAGCAGGGGCCGCTCCGTCGTCTCGCGGGGGAGCGTCTGGGCAGCGGCGAGCGTCACGACACCTCGCATGCCCGCCCACGCGATGATCGAGCCGTGCTTCCAGCCGAGCGGCGAGGCCTGGTAGTAGTCGAGGTCCGCGAAGGCGCGAGCGAGTCTCCGCCGCGCGCCCGAGACCCGCTTCTCACGCAGCGCGGGACTGCCCCGGCGGTCGCCGGGCGATGCCTGCGCGAACTCGTCGATGCGGGCCTCGAAGCTCTGGAGCCTTTCGCGCTCCCTCGTGCGCGCCCGCCTCGACTGGATCCAGACGAGCATCGACACCCAGGCCGCACGCACGACCATCACGATGCCGAGCGCCGCCGCGGCGAGCCACAGCCCGTGCCAGATGCCGTGGTCGCTGCCCAGGTTCGCGTCGAGGATCGATTTCAGTTCGAGCCCCATCAGGAGGAAGACGGCGCCCTCCAGGACGAGCTCCACGGTGCGCCAGTTGAGCTCGTCCGACAGTCGCTGCTCGGGAGTGAAGCGGCGGGCCGCTCCCTGACCGACGACGATGCCCGCCACGACGGCCGCCACGAGGCCCGACCCGCCGAGTTCCTCCGTGGGGAGGTAGGCGGCGAACGGCACGACGAAGCCGATCGCGGTGTTGGCCGCCGAGTGCCGGACGAGCGCACGGAGCCTCAGCGCCAGGTAACCCGTGATGGCACCGATCACGACCGCGATGAAGGCACCCCACACGAAGGCGCCGACGAACGTCCCCGGCGAGAAGGCACCCCCCGCGGCGACACCCGCGACGGCGACGCGCAGGATGATGAGCGATGTCGCGTCGTTGAGCAGGCTCTCGCCCTCGAGCAGGGTCGTGACGCGCCGGGATATCCCGAGTCGCTTGACGATCGAGGTCGCAACGGCATCGGTGGGGCTCAGGATGGCGCCGAGCGCGAGGGCCAGGAGGAACGGCAGGCTCGGAATGACCGCCATGAAGAAGAACGCGAGGGCGACCGCCGTCAGCAGCACGAGGACGACGGACAATCCCGCGATCGGCCGGAAGTCGCGCCGGAACTCGATCGCCGGCAACGACACCGCTGCCGAGTAGAGGAGGGGAGGCAGGACTCCCACGAGGATGATCTCGGGGTCGATCTCGGGCACGTCGACGAACGGCAGCAGGCTCACCCCGAGCCCGAGGAGCATGAGCAGCAGCGGACCGGCGATGTTCAGCCGGGGACCGATCGACGTCGCGACGGCGATGACGACGACGCCGAGGATGACGAGGACGAGCGGATCGATCATCGCCGCAGCCTCGCATCCCGCTGCGGTGTTCCCGGCACGACGACGGAGAGCGGCGAAGTCATGGCACTGAGCATATTGCCGGTGCGGATGACCCGCGCACCGACCCGATCTGCCGTGTGACCCCGCGATTTCCCGAGTGCACGCCCTCCGGCGCGATACCGTGAGGCATGACCTTCAACGACAACGCGCGCGTCGGGGGGAATACCGCGAAGCGGCGAGGCGCAGGCGTCGCCGTGGCCGGCGGTGGGCTCGTCGGAATCGGAGCCATCGCCGTGCTCCTGCTGAACCTCTTCACGGGGCAGGATTTCTCCAGCATCCTGAGCGGCGGCGGCGTTCCCGGCGGCGGCTCGTCCGAGGGGACGGTCATCGAGAACTGCGAGACGGGCGCCGACGCGAATGAACGCGACGACTGCCGGCTGGCCGCGGCATCCCTCGCGATCGACCAGTTCTGGCAGCAGAACGTGCAGGACTACCGCGCGCCCCAGCTCATCATCGTCGACGAGCAGACGCCGACCCGGTGCGGCACCGCCTCGAACGCGACAGGTCCCTTCTACTGCCCGCCCGAAGAGACGGTCTACGTCGATCCCACCTTCTTCGGCCTCCTGCGAGAGCGCTTCGGCGCGTCGGCCGGCCCGCTCGCCCAGCTCTACGTGCTGGCGCACGAGTACGGACATCACGTGCAGCAGATCGTCGGCATCATGGACAGCTACCCGAACAACGGCACGGGACCCGAGAGCAACGGCGTCCGCACGGAGCTGCAGGCCGACTGCTTCGCGGGGGCATGGGTGGGCGACATGACGGAGCAGGTCGACGAGAACGGCACGCCCTTCCTGCAGGCCCCGACCGACACCGAGATCCGTGACGCCCTGGATGCCGCGGGCACGGTCGGCGACGACCACATCCAGGAGGCGCAAGGCGGATTCGCCAATCCCGAGACGTGGACGCACGGGTCGAGCGAACAGCGCCAGCGCTGGTTCCTCGCGGGCTACGAGGGCGGCGTCGACGCGTGCAACACCTTCGCGCGGGGAGTCCAGCTGTGAGCGGCCCGGCCCACCTCGACGACATCCTCTACCCGTCGATCGAGCCGTATGAGACCGGTGAGCTCATCGCCGGCGAGGGGAACCGTCTCTACTGGGAGCAGTCCGGCAACCCCGACGGCAAGCCGGTCGTCTTCCTGCACGGCGGTCCGGGCGCGGGCACATCGGCATGGCAGCGGCGCTTCTTCGATCCCGAGCAGTACCGCATCGTCATGTTCGACCAGCGCGGATGCGGACGCTCGACGCCGCACGCGAGCGATCCGTCCGCCGATCTCCGGCACAACACGACGTGGCACCTGGTCGCCGACATCGAGCTGCTCCGCCGCAATCTCGGCATCGATCGCTGGCAGGTCTTCGGCGGTTCGTGGGGGAGTGCGCTGGCCCTCGCGTACGCCGAGTCGCATCCCGATGTCGTCTCCGAGCTCATCGTGCGCGGCGTCTTCACGCTGCGCAGATCCGAGCTCGAATGGTTCTACGAGGGCGGTGCCTCGGCGGTGTTCCCCGACGCATGGGAGGAGTTCATCGCTCCCATCCCCGTGCTCGAGCGCGGCCACCTCATGGAGGCCTACCACCGGCGGCTCGCGGACCCGGATCCCGCCGTCCACGTTCCCGCCGGTGTCGCCTGGTCGAAGTGGGAGGCGTCGACGCTCACGCTGCGTCCCGATCCCGACCTCGTCGCCGACATGACGGAACCCGCGGCGGCGACGGCCTTCGCGCGGATCGAGAACCACTACTTCCTGCACGGCGGATGGTTCGACGAGGGCCAGCTGATCGCGCGTGCGGGCGTGCTCCGCGGCATCCCGGGGGCGATCGTCCAGGGCCGCTACGACATGTGCACGCCCGCCATGACGGCGTGGGACCTCCATCGGGCGTGGCCGGAGGCCGACTTCGTCATGGTGGCGGATGCCGGTCACGCGGCCTTCGAGCCGGGGATCGCCCGTGCGCTGCGGGCCGCGACGGATCGGTTCTGCGCGAGCGAGTGAGTTCTCCACAGGCGTCCTGATCCCCGGGATCGGCGAAGTGTACAATCCGTCACGTATAGACGTGCGTCTAGTCTCGTGCGTCTGTGCTGTCGATTCTGGGGGGACGACACATGAGCGGAATGTTGCAGGGGACGGTGGACGGCACCGTCGGCGCCGATCTCGGTGCCACGGAAGAGTGGATCACGGCCCTCGACGGGCGCCGTCCGATGCCGCACGGGCTCATCGAGCACGCTCGCGCCCATCCCGGCCGCATCATCGGCACGGCCCCGCTCCCGGGCAGGGTCGAGCCGGCGCATGCCCGCGCGACCGCATCGGTCCTGACGGTCGCCCTCGGCGACGTGCGTCTCGCTTCCGGGCGAGGGGGCGCGGGTTCGTGGTCGATCCCGGCGTCCGACGAACCGTCCGTGCTCTTCCTCGCTCCCCTGCGCGGCCGGCTCCGTGTGCGCCGCGACGACCAGGTCGTCCTGCTCGCCCCGCCCGCCGTGGGGTTCGTCACCGACGACATGGACGTCGTGATCGACGGCTCGGGTGTCGAGGTTCAGTTGCTCGTCGCGATCGTCCCCGTCGAGCGGATGCGGATGCTGGCGCGCGAGCTCGCGCTGCGCGGACCGACGATGTCGGCGTCGTCGCCGGAGCAGCGCGCGATGCTCTCCTACCTCGGCACTCTGCTCGTCGCGAGTCTCGTCGACGAGCAGCAACCGTCGAACGGATGCGACGACACCGTGGCGACGCTCGTGAGTGCTCTCGCTGAGTCGACCCTCGCGGCGTCGGGGCGACGATCACGGGCCACCGAAGTTCGCCAGGCGGCGCTGCGGAGCATCGACAGGCACCACAGGGAGTCGACGTTCGGCGTCGACGACATCGCGCGCGAGCTGCACATGTCGCGTCGGCAGCTCTATCGGGCCTTCCCCGATGTCGGTGGGATCGCGGGGATGATCGCGCAGCGACGTCTGCAGACCGCCGAGCGCCTCATGCGCGATCAGCCCGGCCTGCAGCTGAGCGAAGTGGCGGCGCGGTCGGGCTTCTCGACGCCGGGGGTCATGCGCGGACACTTCCGCCGCGTGTTCGGCACCACCCCCGGGCGTCATCGCGACGGCGGTCAGGAGCGCGAGAGCAGCGTCATGAGTGCCATGCCGATGTCGCTGCTCGAAGAGTGAGGCGCGCGCTCACGGAGACGATGGCGGCGAAAGCTGCTCTCGGTTGTCGAGAGACGGGGCCAGATCTCGCTCGATCAGGTCGCGGAAGACGGCGTCCGCGTCCGTGCGCACCGATCGACCGCAGCACCGCGAGGGCGAGACGCATGGGCGGCGTGTCCGGACGCTCCGGCGTCCGCGCCCGGACGATCCACGATCCCACCATGCTCGCGACGATGTCCTCCGCCGTCTGTGCCACGTCGATCGTCGGGGCGATCTCGTGATCGGTGCGCGCTTCGTCGAGGTGTGCCGCATACGACGCGATGAGGTCGTCGAAGACGGTCGGCACCTCGAGCGGCAGCACACCGGGCGTCACGATGAGCGCGATACCCGCCGCGAGCACCGGGTCAGTGCGCCCGCGGAGCGTCGTACGCGCGATCAGGGCGACGAGTGCCCGGATGCCGCGGAGCCCGTCGTCCTCGACACCGGCCGTCAGCTCCGTGTGCGTGCGTTCGACGTAGGCGAAGAGTGCCGCTGCGACGTCGCGCTTCGACGGGAAGTGGTACGCGAGCGACCCTTTCGTCATCCCGAGTCGCGCGGCGATCGACGACAGTGTGGCGCCCGCGTATCCGTGCAGGCTGATCTCGGCTGCCGCAGCGCGCAGCAGGCGTTCGCGGGTCTCCGCCGGGGACGGACGTGGCACGTTCTCTCCTTCGTCCCCCTACGCCAGCGTAGGTCACGCGGGAGACCCCGATGTCACTCCGCTCGGCGGTCCTCCGCGATGCGCGCCGCCGCGACCTCTCCGATGACGATCGCCGGCGCGTTGGTGTGCCCACGGATGAGCGTCGGCATGACGGATGCATCAGCCACCCGCAGCCCGTCGACGCCGCGCACACGCAGGTCGGGCGATACGACCGATGCCGCATCCTCGCCCATCCGCGCGGTGCCGACGGGGTGGTAGAGCGTGTGCGAATAGCGCCGCAGTGCGAGCTCTGCGCGCTCGCCGGGGGTCATCGCCTCTCCGCCGTCGGGCTGGACCCACCCCGAGGTCGTGACGGTGCGCAGCGCATCGGTGTCGATCAGACGCTCGCACGCGGCGAGACCCGCGAGCATCGTGGCTTCGTCGATGCCGTCGGGATCGCTCAGGTAGGCCGGGTCGATGAGCGGTTTCGCGTGCGGGTCGGGCGAGGAGAGACGGATCGTTCCGCGGCTGCGTGGCCGCAGAAGGATCGCTCCGACCGTGATGCCCTCCGCCGGCGGAGGCGCGAGTCCCTCTCCGACGTACGGCACGGGAGCGAAGATGATCTCGATGTCGGGCAGGTTCGCCGGGGCGCCGAATCGATCGGCGACGGGCGTGCGGAGGAAGCCGCACGCTTCGCCCACGTTGGACGTGAGCATGCCGCGACGCGACGAGAGGTAGCGCGCGAGCTGGGCGGCCGACTCGGCGCCGTAGAGGGTTCCCCCGCGTGCGGCCGGCGCGAGGCCCGCCACGAGGTGGTCCTGAAGGTTCTCGCCGACCCCGGGCGCATCGACGAGCGTCGCGATCCCGTGCTCGGTGAGGTGCTCGGACGGACCGATCCCCGACAGCATGAGCAGGTGGGGGCTGTTGACGGCCCCTCCGCAGAGGATGACCTCGCGGTGCGCGCGCACGTGGCGTGTGACGCCGGCGACGTCGACGTAGACGCCGGTCGCTCGCGGAGCATCCCTTCCCGAGAATGTGACGCGCCGGGCATGGGCGTTCGTCAGGATCCTCAGATTCCGTCTCCCGCGCGCGGGGCGCAAGTACGTGTCGGCTGTGGATGCGCGAGCACCGCGGCGCTGCGACACCATCGTCTGCGAGAAGCCCTGTCCCTCGGGAAGGTTGGCGGGGGTCACGCGATGCCCCGCCTCGCGAGCAGCCTCAAGGAAGGCACGGGTGTGCGGGCGGGGATCGCGCTGGTGCTCGACCGATTGGGTCTGCTCGGTGCGCAGGAAGTAGGGAGCCAGCGATTCCCACGACCAGGTGGGGCCTGCCACCTCTGCCCACTCGTCATAGTCGGCCGCGAATCCCCGCACCCACATCATGGCGTTGAGCGACGACGATCCGCCCAGGGTCTTGCCGCGCGGCCAGTAGATCGTGCGGCCGTCGAGCTTCGTCTGCGGGACGGTGTCGTAGTTCCAGTCGTACGCGCTCCGGAACAGCTTCGAGAACGCGGCGGGAACGTGCAGTTCGAGTGCTCGATCGGGTGGTCCGGCCTCGAGCAGCAGGACGGTCACGCTCGGGTCCTCGCTGAGCCTCGCGGCGAGGGCTGCGCCCGAAGAGCCCGCCCCGACGACGACGTAGTCCGCGTCGAGCAGGGAACGCCGGCTCATGCGCGAAAGGCCTGGACGAGCGTTCGGGCGAGCGCGACCTTGTCGCCGTGCATGCGGAATCGTGTGAGTCCCTCGCTCACGACGGCACCTGTCCGCGACGTCACGAACCAGGGCGGCTTCGGAAGGACCGACCACTGGTCGAGGTTCCGTGAGCGGAGCACGGTCGCGACCGATCGTGGGAACGGACGGAAAGGCCCTCGGACGATCGACCGTTCGACGTGATCGACCAGGAGCGCGTTGTGGACGACGCCGATTCCGCTCTCGACGTCGTCGATCGTCGATCCGGGGAAGCCGCCCCACGTCATCGTGGGAGTGATGAAGACCATCGCCGTCCAGGCGTTGACGGCGATCGAGCCGTACCGGAGATCGGCGAGGGCGCGTTCGAACCCCGCGCCGAGAGCTTCCTCGGTCGCCGGATCGATGAGCACGTTCGCGCCCAGTGTGCCGGAGAGCTTCTCGTTGGCGTGCGCGACGGCGTTGTCCAGGAACTCCTGGCTGTTGCCGGGGAGGGCGACGACGCCGAGGACGGGGGCGAAGTACTCGGTCGTCTCGATCCCCGAAGGATCGTCGCCAGGGCCGATCTCGATGAGCGCCCGGGTGCCGTCGGCGCACCACACGGCATCGGGATAGTCGGATGCCGCGGCGGCGAGGCTCTCGTCACCGCGCGGGTACCACACGGGCCGTCGCGGGGCGGCGGCGTAGGCGCGTCGCAGTTCGGCGAGGAACGCCTCACGCTGAGGCCAGTCGCGGGAGAGCAGGACGGTCTGACCCGCGATGCAGTTGTGGCCGCTGTTCTGCAGGCGCATCGTCACGATGTGCTCGGCGTGATAGCGCAGATCGGCGTGCGACCAGGCGCCGGGAACGACGATGATGGGCGAGACTCCGCCGAGTTCGGCCGTGATGGGCTTCTGCAGGAGAGGACGGTTCTCGTTGCGCCGCCGTGTCGTCGCGGCCTTCTGCGCCGCGGAGCCGTGTGACGGGCCCCACACGATCGTGTCGAACGTCGACGCGGCGCCCGTGATGTGGACGTGTGCGATGTCGGGATGCTGCGTCACGTAGCCGCCCACGTCTCCTCCTCCGCGGATGATGCGCAGGAAGCCCGGTTCGATGAGGGGTGCGAGAGCGCGCTCGAAGATCGGCACGAGGGCGTCCTGCGTCGGGTTGACCTTGAGCAGGACGACACGGTTGTGCGCGAGCAGTTCGTAGAGGACGTCGAGCACGGGGATCGCCGTGACGTTGCCGGCACCGAGGACGAGCCCGATGCCCTGAGGGGTCGTCGGTGTCAGCTGGGCGAGTCCCGCGTCACGGCGGGCCGCGGCATCCGTCACTCCGGGTTCGAACCAGACCTCGCCCGAGTATCCGGACAGGAGGAGGCCGTCGATCGCGCTGAGGGGGAACACCCGGGCGCGGCGGCGATCACCGGGAGCGGGCTCGGTCGGGATCCCCTCGAGGGGGCTCTCGCCTCGAGCGAGCGTCAGCAGCGTGCCACGGTAGGCGTCGAGCGCGACGAGGGTGGCGTAGGGACCCGCGAGCCATTCTTCGCCGAGAAGCGGATGCCGAGGATCGAGGCCCTTCGACTGGCCGGCCGCGAGGACCCAGTCCTCCGCGGCCCCGGCGACGGCGGTGTGGAGGCCCTCGAGCAGCTTTGCCCGCTGCGTCAGGGTGAGGTGCACCCACGACGACGCGCCGGTCGCGAGGTCGTCGATTGCGGTGTCGATCGGCGTGCGCTGTTCGTCGGTGAGGGTCGAGGGTGACTTCGTGGCTGCCGGCACGGCGCTCTCCTTCGGGCGGGAGGTCAAGTCTAGGCGCGCGACACCCTCGCTCCGCCTGGGCACCGCCTGGGTACCGGCTGCGCACCGTCCGCGCACCGCCCACTCGCCGCGCACCGCCCTCGCCGCCGGTCGGTCCCCGGGTGGCCCCGCCGCCGGTCGGTCCCCGTGGTGGCCCCGCTGCCGGTCGGTCCCCGGGTGGCCCCGCTGCCGGTCGGTCCCCGGGTGGCCGAGAAGACCCGAACTGCACTGTTTTGGCCCGTAGCCGAGCGATTCGAGTCTTTTCGGCGGAGGGCGGAGGGCGGAGGGCGGAGGGCGGCGTCGTGCGGTGCCGCGGCGTGCGCGGTCCCGAAGACGGACGCCGCCGACGCTGGGACGCTCCTCGTCTGCCGAGAAGACCCGAACTGCGCGATCTGGGCCCGGAAACGAGCGGTTTGGGTCTTTTCGGCGATCAGGGGCGGGGGATGCTCGGCGTCAGGGTTGCGGGAGCTCCGCGCGGAGGGCGTCGGCGACGGCGCGGAGGCCCGCGAGGGTTTCGGCGAACGAGGTCGACAGGGGCGACAGCCCGATCCGCAGACCGTGAGGGTCGCGGTAATCGGGGATGACGTCCTCGGCCCACAGGCGGGCCGTGACCGCGCGCATCGCGGGATGCGAGAGGGTGATATGCCCGCCGCGGAATGCGGCATCGCGCGGTGAGGCGACGGTCACGCCCAGTGGCGCGAGCGTGGCATCCGTCACGGCCAACGCGAACTCCGTGAGAGAGACCGACTTTTCACGGATCGCGTCGATGCCGACCTCGTCGATCATCGCCAGGGTGTCCTGCATCGCGAGCATGCCGACGATGGGCGGCGTGCCGGACAGAAAGCGGCGCATGCCCTCGGCCGGTCGGTACTCGGGACCCATCGCGAAGACATCGGCGGTTCCCATCCACCCCTGGATCGGCTGAGCGAGTGTCTCCTGATGCCGCCTCGCGACGTATGCGAAGGCGGGGGATCCCGGCCCGCCGTTGAGGTACTTGTAGGTGCATCCCACGGCGAGGTCGAAGCCCCAGGCATCCGATTCGACGGGAACGGAGCCCGCGGAGTGGCACAGATCCCACACGACGAGCGCGCCTGCTTCGTGCGCGATCCGCGTCAGCGCGGGCGCGTCGGCGAGGTGTCCCGACCGGTACGCGACTTGCGAGAGCACCACGACGGCGGTCTCAGGACCCACGGCCGCGGCGAGGGACTCGGCCGTGACGCCCGACGACAGATCGACGTCGATCCACCGCACGCGTCCTCCGCGCTCGCGCGCGATCCCGTCGACGAGGTAGCGGTCGGTCGGGAAGTTGTCGCGGTCGACGACGATCTCGACGCGCGACGGATCAGACGCCTTCTGCGCGTCGAACGCAGCCCGGATGAGCTTGTACAGCAGCACCGTCGTCGAATCGCCGACGACGGTCTGACCGGGAGCGGCTCCGATCGCGGTGCGGCCGATCTCGTCGCCGATCGCGAAAGGCAGCTGCATCCACGATTCATCCCACCCGCGGATGAGCCGGCCACCCCATTCCTCGGTGGCGAAGCGCGCGAGCCGCTCGACGGAGGCCCGCGGCGGCCGGCCGAGCGAGTTGCCGTCGAAGTAGACGATCGAGCTCTCACTGCCGACGAAGCGGTCCCGCAACGACCGCAGCGGGTCGGCTTCATCGAGAGCGGATGCCGCGGCGTCGAGGTCGGGGGACGAGTCAGTCTTCATCGTGGACGAGCTCCTCGGTCAGCACGACGGCGGCGTCGGCCAGCCAGGCCGGCAATCCGTCTGGGGTGGTGGGCGGACTGCCCGGGACGAACGTCGCGAAAGCTCCCGTGCCGGCATCCAGCGGCCACGGATCGGTGAGTGCCGCGATGAGCGCCGGACCCTGAATGCCGGCGTCGTGGAGTGCGCGAAACTCCCGCTCATTGACGCCGATCGGCAGGTCGCCGTTTCCGAGATCGGTGCCGTACAGGACGGTTCCTCCCGCTGCCGCGAACTGCGCGAGGTTCGCCGAGGCGCGGGCGGTCGCGACGGGGTCGTCGCGGTGGATGTCGAGCGTCGAGATCCACCGCTGACCGGATGCCGCGGCAGCCGCGATCATGCGGGGGCCGAGCTCCTCGGTGAACGGCGCATGGGCCAGCGCGTCGACACCCGTCTGCAGGGCCAGTCGCGGCATCCCTTCGCCTTCGACGTGCGCGACGACGGGCAGGGATCGCTCGTGAGCGGCGGTGACGATCGCCGTGAGGGTGTCACGGTCGAAGACGGGTCCCGCCGGGGAGTTGAGCGCGACCTTGATGGCGCTCGCCCCGAAGGACGCCTGCTCGGCGACGGCCGTCGCGGCGCCGCCCGGTTCACCCTCGTGCACGGATGCGCTCGACACCTCGTGAATCGTGCCGGCCGGGGCCCACGAACGCCCCGCCGGGTAGCCGCCTGGCGCCGTGAGGAACGCGCCCGCGTAGGCGCGGCGCGGGACGGCACGGCGCGGGGTCCGTGCGAGCAGGGCCGGGTCACCGCCGAGATCCAGCACGGCGGCGATTCCCCCAGCGGTGAGCGCCCGGTCGTCGATCAGGTGCAGGTGCACGTGGTGGTCGGTGAACGGCGGGAGCGAGACGCCGCGCTCGCCGGTGAGTCCCTTCCGGCAGGCGAATGCCGTCGGACCCAGAAGGGCCTCGAGCTCGAGGGGATCGATCACAGCTCGGTCCTCACCGCGAACAGCTCGGGGAAGAACGTGAGCTGGAGGGCGCGCTGCAGGAACGTCACGCCGCTCGATCCCCCCGTGCCCGTCTTGTGTCCGATGATCCGCTCGACGGTCTTGAGGTGACGGAACCGCCAGAGCTGGAAGTTGTCCTCGAGGTCGACGAGTTCTTCGCACGTCTCGTAGGCCGCCCAATGTCTCTGCGGGTCGGTGTAGATCTCTGTGAAAACGGGGACCAGCTCGGGTGCGAGGGTCCATGCCTGGGTCACGTCGCGGTCGAGGACGGTGTCGGGGATCGCGTACCCGAGCCGTGACAGATGTCGCAGGAACTCGTCGTACAGGCTCGGTGCGTCGAGTGCTGAGGCGACGAGCGCGTGCGCCGTGGGATCGCCTTCGAAGACGCGGAGCATCCCCGCGTTCTTGTTGCCGAGGGTGAACTCGATCGCCCGGTACTGCGCCGACTGGAATCCGCTCGAGTTTCCGAGCACATCACGGAACTGCACGTACTCCGCGGGAGTCAAGGTGGCCAGAACGGACCACTGCTCGGTGAGCGTCTTCTGGATGTGCTTGACGCGGGCGACGCACTTGAGCGCAGGCGCGAGCTGATCGGCGCGGAGGAACGCGCGGGCCGCGTCGAGTTCGTGCAGGACGAGCTTGAGCCACAGCTCCGTCGTCTGGTGCTGGATGATGAACAGCAGCTCGTCGTGATGCTCCGGGACGCTGAGCGGCCGCTGCGCGGACAACAGCGTCTCGAGATCGAGATAGCCGCCGTAGCTCATGCGGTCCGTGAAATCGGTGACGACCGTTCCTTCGATCGTCCGGGTGTTTCGTTCGACGCCGTCGGTCACGTAACGAGGGTAGTCCCCTCGCGCCCCCGCCCCCGCTGGGCCGGGAGACAATGGACGTATGACTCCCGACTCCACCATCACGATGTTCGGCGCCCAGTGGTGCGGCGACTGCCGGCGAACCAAGAAGCAGCTCGACGATCTGGGCATCGAGTACCGCTACGTCGACCTCGAGGCGGATCCGGCCGCCGCCGATGTCGCGCGCGAGATCTCGGGACGCACGAACATCCCCGTGGTCACCTACTCCGACGCGACGCACCACGTCGAGCCGTCGAACGCCGATGTCGAGGCCAAGCTCCGCGAGCTCGCCCTCATCTGACCGGATGCCGCGCCCTGGCGCCTCGCGCCCGTCGCGCGTCGCGCCTTGGCGCCTCGCGCCCGTCGCGCGTCGCGCCACCCGCCTCGCGCCTGCCGAGCCCAGCGTCTGTGCCCGCCGCGTCCGGCCCCGCCGCTTCTGCGAAAAGACCCGAACTGCTGGCCCTCGGGCCGTTTTCGAGCAGTTCGGGTCTTCTCGCGGGGTGGGGTGAACGTCAGCGGCGGCCGAGGCCCCGGTAGGTCCAGCCGGCCGCGCGCCACTGAGCGGGGTCGAAGCTGTTGCGGGCGTCGACGATGTTGGGTCGCGCCACGAGCGGCAGGACCTCCGAGGGATCGAGGTGGCGGTACTCGTCCCACTCCGTCACGAGCACGACGACCTCGGCATCCCTCACCGTGTCTTCGAACGATTCGCGATAGTCCAGCTGCGGATGCCGCGCCCGCGCGTTCTCGATCGCTGCCGGGTCGGTGACTCGAACGTCCGCGCCGAGCCCTTTGAGTCGCACGGCGACGTCGAGCGCCGGGGAGTCGCGGACGTCGTCGGAGTGCGGCTTGAAGGCGAGGCCGAGCACGGCGACCACCTTGTCGTGGGGTTCGCCCTCGAGCGCATCGACGACGTGGTCGACGACCCTCTGACGGCGCCGGAGGTTGATCGCGTCGACCTCCTTGAGGAACATGACCGACTCTCCGCGCCCCAGTTCTTCGGCGCGAGCAGTGAAGGCGCGGATGTCTTTCGGCAGGCAGCCGCCGCCGAACCCGACGCCTGCTCCGAGGAATCGCTTGCCGATCCGGTCGTCGTGACCGATCGCCTCGGCGAGCTGCACGACGTCGGCGCCGGTGACTTCGGCGATCTCGGCCATCGCGTTGATGAACGAGATCTTCGTCGCGAGGAACGCGTTCGCCGACACCTTGACGAGTTCGGCCGTCGCGAAGTCGGTCACGATGAGGGGCGTATCGAGTGCCAGCACGGGCGCGTACGCCTCGCGCAGTGCGGCGTCGGCTGTCGCGGCGTCCGCCGGCTCCGGGGGCAGACCGAAGACGAGCCGATCGGGCGTGAGCGAGTCTTTGACGGCCCACCCCTCGCGCAGGAACTCCGGGTTCCACGCGATCACTGCGCCGGAGTCGCCCATCTTCTCGGCGAGTCGGGTCGCGGTTCCGACCGGCACGGTCGACTTCCCGGCGATGACGTCGCCCGGGTTCGTGTACGGCAGAAGCGAATCGATGGCCGAGTCGACGAACGTCAGGTCGGCAGCCGTACCGCCTCGCACCTGCGGTGTGCCGACGGCGATGAAGTGGACGGTGCTCCCGGCAGCCTCGGCCATGTCGGTCGAGAACCGGAGCCTCCCTGTGGCGACGTGTGATTGGAGGAGCTCGGGCAGACCAGGCTCGAAGAACGGCGCCTCGCCACGCGTCAGCGCGGCGATCTTGCCGGGGTCCACGTCGATGCCGACGACCTCGTGGCCCAGTTCGGCCATGGCCGCCGCGTGCACGGCGCCGAGGTACCCGCATCCGATGACAGAGATTCGCATGTATTCCTTTCCCGTCCCCCGGGACCATCATTCCGGGTCGCGGGACCTCTCCGCGCCACCCAAGTGAACATCGTGTAACGGATCGCATGGCTGATGGAAATCTCGCCATGCGACGATGGGTGCTGCACGAACCGCATGAAGGAAAAGTCCCATCGAACTGTCGATCATCGTCCCGACGTACAACGAGGCGCTCAACGTCGCCGAACTCGTGCGCCGAATCACGGATGCCACGCGGGGCATCGCGTGCGAGGTCGTGTTCGTGGACGACAGCACGGACGCCACGCCCGACGTCGTGCGCGAGGTCGCAGCCTCGTCCGAGCTCCCCGTCCGCTTGATCCACCGGGATGACCCCGTGGGCGGGCTCGGCGGCGCAGTGCTGGAGGGCATCGAAGCGGCGTCGTCGGATCTGTGCATCGTGATGGACGGTGATCTGCAGCATCCGCCCGAGAAGGTGCGGGAGATGCTCGATCGCTTCGAAGAGGGAGACGTCGACGTCGTGATCGCGTCTCGGTATGCGGGAGGCGGGACGGCGCACGGACTCGCCGATCGCACGCGCGTCTTCGTGTCGAACCTGTCGACGATGGTCACGAAAGCGATGTTCCCCGTGAAGCTGCGGGATGTCACGGATCCGATGACGGGGTTCTTCCTGCTCGACAGGCGAGCCCTCGACGTCCAGGGGCTCAAGCCGCGCGGCTTCAAGATCCTCCTGGAGATGCTCGCCCGCAAGAATCTGCGGATCGCGGAGATCCCGTTCGACTTCGCCGATCGCCACGCGGGCGCGTCGAAGGCGTCGTTTCGGCAGGGTATTCACTTCGCGACGCAGTTGACGATGCTCCGGTTCGGAAAGATGTCGATGTTCGCTGTCGTCGGCGCCTTCGGCGCGGTGGCCAACATCCTGATCGTCTGGGCGCTGACGGCGGCGCAGGTCGACTACGTCGTCGCGGCGATCATCGCGTCGGAAGTGACGATCATCACGAACTTCCTGTTGATCGAGCGCTTCGTGTTCTACGACATGCGAGGCGCAGCGTCGGGCGGATGGGTGAGGTTCGCGAAATCATTCGCGTTCAACAATGCCGAGGCGTTGGTCCGGATCCCGATCCTGGCGCTCATGGTGGAGTCTTGGCACATCTCTGCTGTGCTGGCCACGGCTATCACCCTTGCGGTCGCGTTCATCGTGCGCTTCGTCTTCCACTCACTCGTCGTCTATGCCCCGCGCAAGGACGAGCCTTCGCGTGCGCGTCGCATCATCGACGACATCGATGAGCAGGTCACTGCCCCAGGAGAGCTGTAGACGAGGGACTCGAGGCGGTTCTCACCCTCAGGCGGCGGAGGGCGCCGCCGTTCTCCATCCGGATCGCTCGGGTGGGGGAGGGGGACTCCAGATCCAGGCCCACGCGGGTCTGTCGAGCAACGGTGTCGGCGCGATCCCCGCACCGGGTGGCCCATTCAGCACGAACGGCCCGGAGCCTTCACGCGTGATCTTCCATCCGTTGTTGTGGAGCAGCAGGTGATGGTGTCGGCAGAGCAGGATGCCACGATCGACGTCGGTTCGCCCCTCGTCGGCGTGCCAGTGATCGCAGTGGTGTGCTTCGCAATACGACGGGGGACGAGTGCAGCCTGGCCACCGGCATCCGCCATCGCGAAGCGAGAGCATGAGGCGCTGCGCCCTGCCGAAGAGGCGCTGCTCGCGGCCGAGATCGAGGGGATTTCCTGTGCGATCGAATTCGGCTCGCACGACGCCCGATTCGCACACCGCGCGATCCACGACCGATCCGGGAACGGCCTCTCCGCGGTCTTCCGTGTAGCCTGTCGCGAGCATTCTGCCGAAGGCATCGCGCGGACCCTCGGGGTCGTGGACGACGACAAGCCGTACCCCTGGCTGGCGAGCACCGAAGACGTCGTCGGCCGAAGCGAGCGCCCCCGCCCGGATGACGTCGAACATGAGGTCGTACGCGAGTTGATCGTTCGATCGCCCGTCGGCCTCGAGCGATGCGGCAGCCGCCTTCTCTTCGGAGTCGACGAACCGCGGACCACCGCGACGCGGCCGCAGTGCCGAGTCGATGATCGAGCGCACCCATGCGGCGGCGTCATCGTCGAAGACGAAGTGCCCGTGGTGCTGGCCCGCGCGATCGCTCCAGAGCCGGAACGAGCGAGCCTCGTACCGCTCAGCGAACCGCGCTTCGGCGCCGGCGGGGTCGAGGGCGTCACGCACTGCACGAGCACGCGCTCTGAGCTCTTCGACCGGCAGTCCGGCCGCGTCGGTGATCAACTGCGCCGCCGCGATCGACCACACCTCGTGCGCATCGCCCCCGGCATCGACCGGCGGCTCGCCGAGCCCACCGCGGATGGCGTCGTGCTGATCCAGCGTGATCCCGCCGCGCAGGAGCGCCCGCCGAAGGGGTTCATGCCAGGGCGTCGGCTCGGGAGTCGATGAATCGCCGCCGCCCGCCTGCGCGCTTGCCGCGGCGCCATCGCCGGGCTGCTCCACACGTGCGGGCCCCGGGTCATCCGAGGGTGCAGCCGAAGGCAGAAGCGACTCGCCGACCTGAACCGCCTTGCGAGCTGCCGCCGCAGTGCTGCCGGTGATCGACTGGATCATTGCGACGGGCGTCCTGTGGCCCCTCTTGCTGGCGAGGCCCTGATAGCCACGGTCTCTGCGGGAGCGACGGGCAGCAACTCCGGCGGCGATGACCCCGAGCCGGTCGACGCAGGTGCGCAGCGCGGCGACGTGCTCGAGGATCGCGACCAGCTCATCATCGTTCATAGCTTCGACTCCGGAGGCGAGTTCTTCAGGGGCCGTATCAAGCGCAGGCATGGCCTGAAGGCGACTCGTGTGCCGCTCAAGCTCTGCCAGGAATGTCATGCTCCCATCCTGCCAAGAGCCACCGACATTCGAACGAAGATACGCGCAATCTGTGGATAACCCGCGCGACCACGCCGCAAGCTCCCTACTCCGGAGCGAGCACCCCGTCGGACTCGAGGTAGCGCTCCCCCGACTCCGGACAGACCCACGCACCGTCGGCTCCCGCAACGAGCGGCTTCCCCACGCGTCCGACCCAGCCGATGCGTCGCGCGGGGACTCCTACGACGAGCGCGTAGTCGGGCACGTCCTTCGCCACGACGGCACCTGCCGCTACGAGCGCCCACGCGCCGATCGTGACGGGCGCGATGCACACGGCTCGCGCCCCGATCGACGCTCCCGTCCCGATCGTGACGCCGACGGCATGCCAGTCGTCGGCGCTCTTGAGGGTGACGTCGGGGTTGACCGCGCGCGGGAACTCGTCGTTGGTCAGCACGGCGGCGGGGCCGATGAAGACACCGTCGCCGAGGCGAGCGGGTTCGTACACGAGCGCGTAGTTCTGGATCTTGCACGAGTCGCCGAGCACGACGCCGGGGCCAATGTAGGCGCCGCGGCCGATATTGCAGTCCGCGCCGAGGCGTGCGCCCTCGCGCACCTGCGCGAGGTGCCAGACCCGCGTGCGCGGTCCGAGGTGCGCGGAGTCGGCGACATCGGCGCTGGGCTGGACGACGGGTGCGTCGGTCATGGTGTGTCCTCGCGTGCGTGTGGCGTCCTTATGATGAACCGCGGGGGAGGTCGCGGACGTGACTCAGTATGGCGTGATCGGGGCCGGAATCGTGGGTCTCGCGGTGGCGCGTGCGCTCACTCAAGGCGGATCGAACGCACCCGCAGCCCGCGGTGACCTCATCGATGGCGATCGCCGAGTATTTGCTCGACCGGCTGTGACTCCTTCCTTGTGGAAATCCTGAGGAAACGGGTCTTCTCTTCCGCTTCCTCGTGTGGATAGGATCACGGGTGGGGACGACTGAGGTCGCCGCGCCTTTGGGGAAATCGGCGCGGATGGATCTCGTTCCTGGTCGTGGAGGGGTCTGCGATCGAGGCTAACCCGCTTCGTCGGCGGGGACTGGGGAATCATGACGAACGTCACTTGGGGTACTGACGTAGCTGGTGAACGGCGACTGCGCCGGACACGGTGGGCGGCGATGCTCGGTATCTTCGCGCTCGTCGCGACGCTCTTCGTCGCGCTCGACGCGCCCGTTGCGGCGCAAGGCGCGAGCGAATGCGGTCCGAACGTCAACAAGATCGTGTGCGAGAACCAGAAGCCTGGAACAGACCCCTACGAGTGGGACATCGACGGCGCTGGCGATCCCTCGATCCAGGGCTTTGCGACCGACATCTCGGTCAACGTCGGCCAGAAGATCGATTTCAAGATCGACACGGATGCCGCGAACTACACGATCGACATCTACCGCACCGGCTGGTACCAGGGCCTCGGCGCCCGATTCATCCAGTCCGTACAGCCTTCGGCGACGCTTCCCCAGAGTCAGCCGGAATGCATCTCAGACCTCGCGACCGAACTGTACGACTGCGGCACGTGGAAGGTCTCCGCGTCCTGGAACGTACCCTCGAACGCCGTCTCGGGCGTGTACATCGCGAGCCTTCGCCGCACCGACACTGGCGGCCAGAGCCACATCATCTTCATCGTCCGCGAGGACGGCAACACGTCGGACGTGCTCTTCCAGACGTCCGACCCGACCTGGCACGCGTACAACACCTACGGCGGGTCGGACTTCTACCAGGGCGCCGCCAACGGCCGCGCCTACAAGATCAGCTACAACCGTCCTTTTGCGACGCGCGGGGGCGTGGAGAAGCGCGACTTCTACTTCAGTTCCGAGTACGCCACCGTCCGCTTCATGGAGCGCAACGGCTACGACATGAGCTACATCGCCGGTGTAGATACCGACCGTCGCGGCAACGAGCTCCTCAACCACAATGTCTTCCTCTCGGTCGGCCACGACGAGTACTGGTCCGGCGCCCAGAGGGCGAACATCGAAGCAGCTCGCGACGCGGGCGTGAACCTTCAATTCCTCACGGGCAACGAGGGCTACTGGCGCACGCGCTACGAGGCCTCCACCGACGGCTCGAACACCGCCCATCGGACTCTCGTCTCGTACAAGGAGACATGGGGCAATTCGACCAACCGGGGCGGCGGAAAGATCGACAGCTCCAGCCCGGAGTGGACGGGCACGTGGCGGGACCCGCGGTTCGCGGAAGCATCGCAGGGTGGGAACTCGCCGGAGAACGCCGTGACCGGCACGATGTACCAGGTCAACAACGTTTACTTGCCCGTGACGGTCAACTCCGAAGAGGGTAAGACGCGCTTGTGGCGGAACACGTCGCTGGCCTCTCTGTCTCCCGGAGCGTCGGTCGAGCTCGCTGAGCAGACGGTCGGCTACGAATCCAACGAGGACATCGACAACGGCTTCCGTCCCGAGGGCCTGATTCGGCTTTCGACGACTGTCGGCGAGACGCCTGAGTACTTGACGGATTACGGAAACACCGTCGTCTCGGGCACGACGAAGCACCACGTGACCTTGTACCGTGCGTCGAGCGGGGCACTCGTGTTCTCTGCCGCGAGTATCCAGTGGAGCTGGGGTCTGGACAGCGAGCACGACGGGCAATATGTTCCCGCGGACCCGCGGATGCAGCAGGCGCAGGTGAATCTGCTCGCCGACATGGGGGCTCAGCCGGGCACGCTGATGGCCGGACTCGTCGCCGCCACCCCCAGCAGTGACACCACTCCTCCTACGACGACGATCTCGTCGCCCGCCGATGGCGCCGCGATCGCCAACAGCACGAGCGTGACCGTGACCGGCACGGCGTCGGATATCGGCGGGCGCGTGGCCGGCGTCGAGGTCTCGACGGACGGTGGCCAGCGGTGGCACCCAGCCGAGGGGACCACCAACTGGACGTACACCTATGTGCAACGCGGATCCGGCGCGCAGAAGATCATCGCGCGCGCCATCGACGACTCCGCGAACTTCAGTGCGACAGGCGTCACCCGCAATGTCACCGTGGCAGGCCCCTTCTCGGCGTTCCACGGGACGACGCCCGAGATCGCTTCGGCGGATGACGCTGATCCCGTCGAGGTGGGGCTGCGGTTCACACCGGCGTCAGACGGGTTCGTCACAGGCGTCCGCTTCTACAAGGGTCCCGCCAACCTCGGCACGCACACGGGTTCTCTGTGGGACGCCGCCGGTACGAGGCTCGCGTCCGTCACCTTCAGTGGTGAGTCTGCGAGCGGCTGGCAGACGGCGCTGTTCCCGAGTCCCGTTCAGGTGACGGCCGGCACGCAATACACGGTGTCGTACAGCGCTCCTCAGGGCGGTTACTCGATGACTGGCCTGTACTGGCCCTACAAAACGACATCGACCGCTCCGATCGGCATCGACAGCGCCGTCGGGTCAGCGACCGCCGGAGTATTCGGCACGATCGGCACACGTCCGACGCAGTCGTGGCGTGAGAGCAACTACTTCGTCGACATTGTCTTCGATGCCTCCGATACGTCCCCGCTGCGTCTCGCGAACCGGTCGCCGCAGCCTGACGCGTCGAGCATCGCGCTCACGGCGCCGGTGTCGGCGACCTTCACGCGCGATGCGGATCCGACTTCCGTGTCGCTTGTCGTGAAGGATGCCTCTGGTCAGGTTGTCGCGGGCACCGTCGCCTATACGGCGGCGACCCGGACGGCGCGATTCACTCCTGCCCAGCCTTTCGCCGCGTCGACGCGCTACACAGTGACGCCCGCGGGAGCCGACACTCAGGGGGTCGCCCTCGCGAGTGGGTCGGAATGGAGTTTCACGACGCAGGCCGCTGACCTTCCGGATGGGACTTGCCCCTGCTCGCTGTTCCGCGAGAGCGAGCGTCCGACGCTGGAATCCGACACCGACCGCGACCTCGTGACGCTGGGCGTGCGCTTCACGGTCGACACGCCGGGCCGGATCACCGCGTTGAAGTTCTTCAAGGGCGCGAACAACGCAGGACCTCGCACCATGAACCTCTGGCGCGCCGACGGCTCACCGCTGGCATCCGTGAACGTCACGACCGAGTCGTCGAACGGATGGCAGACCGCCGTGCTCTCGAACCCTGTCGATGTCGTACCCGGCACCACCTATGTCGCCTCGTACCTCGCGCCGCAGGGAGGTTACGCTGCGACGCTCGGCCAGTTCGGATCGAGCGGTTACTCCCGCGGACCACTGACGGTCCCCGCGAACGGCGGCGCCTTCACCTACTCGAACGGCTTCCCCGGACAGAGTTCGTCAACGAACTACTCGGTCGACGTGGTCTTCGCCGCGGCGGAGCCGGCACCCACCGCGACGGCCACGACGCCTTCCGTCGGCGCCGCCAACGTCGCGCCGACGACGGAGATCTCGGCGCGATTCACGCAGGCGATCGCAGCGGGCGCCTCGGGGACAGTGCGAGCCAACGGAACGCCGGTCGCAGGCACCTGGGCTCTGTCCAACGACGCCAAGACCTTCGCCTTCTCACCGTCTGAGCCGCTGCCTGCGGGAGCGGCTGTCGTGGTGCAGATGTCAGGGATCGTCGGCACGAACGGCATCGCCGGCCAGGACGTCTCCTGGTCGTTCAGCGTCGCCGCCGCCGGCCAGGTCGTCACGACACTCTTCGGTGACACTCTTCCGCAGGTTGCCGCCGAAACGACCGACACCTCGTCCGTCGAACTCGGCACGGCATTCCGCAGCTCGGTGGCGGGCACCGTTCGCGCCATCCGCTTCTACAAGGGCGAGGGCAACGGCGGTGTCCACGTCGGTTCCCTCTGGGGGCCGGACGGTACTCGGCTGGCGCAGGTCACATTCGTAGGTGAGACCGCGTCGGGCTGGCAGCGCGCTCTGCTGGACACGCCCGTCAACATCGAGCCGGACGTCGTGTATACCGTCTCGTATCTCGCCCCGCAAGGTCGGTACTCTCACACCGGAGCCGCACTGGCGTCGCCCGTGACGAGCGGACCCCTGACGACGGAAGCCCCACTCAATGGGCGGTTCCGATACGGCTCAGGAGGTGCGGTGCCGACCGAATCCTGGAACTCGACGAACTACTTCGTCGACGTGGAGTTCGTGGTCGACACGTCCGCGCCGCAGGCTCCTCCCGTCGTGACGACGGTCGCTCCCGGACGCGATGCCGTGCGCGTCGCGCCGAGTGGCTCCGTCTCCGCGACCGTGGACCGCGTCCCGGTGGGCCACACTCTGGAACTCACCATCGACAGTCCGTCGGGCACCGTCGCAGGCGTGTCGACCTTCAGCACCGCCACCAAGACGCTCACTTTCACCCCGAGTTCGACTCTGCCGAGCTTCACGGTCTTCACGGCCCGCGTGACGCTCGACGGTGCAGCCCTGGACTCGTGGACGTTCCGCACGGCACCGCGCGTCGTCAGCGGAACGACCGAGACGCTTTTCGGTGACGCTGCTCCTGCGGTCGGGTCTGCAACCGACACGGATCCCGTCGAGGTGGGCACGGCATTCGAGGTGAGCGAGCCTGGCACCGTCACCGCGATCCGGTTCTTCAAGGGATCGCAGAATCTCGGCACTCACCGGGGGACGCTCTGGGGGGCGGATGGTTCGATCAAGGCGCGCGTGACCTTCACCGGCGAGACGGCCACCGGCTGGCAGCGGGCCGAGCTCGACGACCCGATCGACATCGCTCCCGGTCAGACGTACATCGTCTCGTACCTTGCACCGCAGGGGCGCTTCGCGATCGCTCCGGGCTACTTCGAGACGCCGCAGACCAGCGGTCGGATCACGGCGCCGGCGGGGGATAACGGACGCTTCCTCTACGCGGCGGACGGCGGTTTCCCGACGGGAAGCTGGGGGTCGTCAGCGTACTTCGTCGACGCGGAGGTCGTCTTCGCGGACCCCGCCGCGGCACCTTCCCCGTCGCCGACCGCCAGTGCCTCTGCCGCGCCGACGGGGGCTCCGGCCGCGACCCCGACGCCCACAGCGACCCCGACACCCACAGCTACCCCGACGCCGACGCCCTCGCTGGCCTCCGTCAGTCCCGCTCCTGACGCTGTCGGGGTTTCGCCCTCTTCGGCGGTGATATCGGCGACCCTGGTGAATGCCTCGGACGCGCAGCTCAGCGTCACTGGACCATCAGGCATTGTCACGGGCACTTCCGCCTTCACGGCGACGACGGGCGTGGTGACCTTCACCCCGGCGGCCGCGCTTGCGCGAGGCGCGACTTACGCCGTTACGGTGACAGCCGACGGCTCCCCCGTCGCGCACGGCTCGTGGATCTTCGCGACGACTCCCGCGCCGGCCCTCACGGCTACAACCCCTGCCGCATCGGCGATGAACGTCGACCCAGCCTCCGCGAGCATCACTGCGACGCTCACGAATGCGGCGTCCGGATCCATCTCTCTCACGTCGAACGGGAGCGCCGTCGCAGGTACGTCGAGCTTCAATGCCACGACCGGCGTCGTGACGTTCAGTCCGGTGGCTCCGCTCGTCCGAGCCCGGACGTACACGGTCACTGCCACGGCCGAGGGCCAGCCTGTCCCCAACGGGACCTGGACGTTCACGACGATCCCGAACCCGGCGATAACCGCCCGCACTCCTGCAGCTTCGGCAACGCGCGTCATCCCGGGCACACCGATCACCGCGACGATCACGAACGCGTCATCCGCCGCGATCACGATGACCTCAAACGGATCGAACGTCACGGGTGCCTCGTCGTTCAACGCGTCGACGGGCGTCGTGACCTTCACGCCGACTGCGAGTCTCGCGTGGAACCGCACCTACAACGTGACGGCGACCGCCAACGGCGCGGCTCTTTCCGGCGGGACGTGGAACTTCACGACCACGCCGCAAGCGACGCGGACGGCGATCAGCCCGAGCTCGGGTGCGACGAACGTCAACCCGGCGACCGTCACGTTCTCTGCGACGCTCAGCAATGCCGTGACTGCCACGCTCGCCCTCAAACAGGGGACGACCGACGTCGCGGGGACCTCGGCGTTCAACAGCTCAACCGGCGTCGTGTCGTTCGTGCCGGCCGTCGCGCTGGACTGGACGAAGACCTACACGGCGACGGTGACGGCCAACAACGCTGCCGTCTCGAATGGAACGTGGTCGTTCACCACGATGGCCAAGCAGGACCAGGTCAGCATGTTCACGACGGGAGCGCCGACGAGCACGAGCACGATCTCGTCGAGCGCGGCGCAGGCGGGCACCCGCTTCACGGTGAGTGCCCCCGGTGTCGTCACCGCGATCAAGCACTACAAGGGCAGCGTCACGCTGGGCACGCGGACGGGCTATCTGTGGGGACCGGGCAATCAGCGCCTCGCGACGGTGAGCTTCTCGACGTCGTTGACGGGCGGCTGGCAGACAGCCACCCTCTCGACGCCCGTGCGACTCACTCCTGGAGCTGAGTACCGCGTGACCGTTCACAACAGCATCGGCATGTATTCGGTCACGACCGGCGGTCTCTCGACCGCAGTCGCCAATGGCGCCATCTCTTCGATCGCGACAGGTGGTGTCATCAGTTCGGGCACGTCGTTCCCGAACACGACGAACAACAACAAGTATTGGGTGGACGTCGTCTTCGATCCTGACAATTGATGACATCGGGAAGCTTCGAGCAGTAACGTTTGCCGAGCACGGCAAGCGACAAAGGGGGGAATTCGGCGTGTCTTCACGACGGAGAATCGCGGTCATCGGCGCGGGCTATTGGGGACCGAATCTCGCGCGCAATTTCCGCGCGAGCACGGATTGGGAGCTCGCGTACATCTGCGACCTCGACACGGAGCGCGCGCAGCGCGTCGCTGACAGCGTCGGTGGCGTGCCCATTACGGCATCCCTCGACGAGGTGCTCGCCGACCCCGACGTCGACGCGGTCGCGATCGCGACGCCCGCCCGTACGCATCACCCGATCGCCCTCGCCGCCCTCGATGCGGGGAAGCACGTGATCGTCGAGAAGCCGCTCGCCGACACGCGCGCGAAGGGCGTCGAGATGGTCGAGCGTGCGCGCGAGCGCGGACTCATCCTGATGACGGATCACACGTTCTGCTACACCCCCGCCGTCCTCAAGATCCGCGAGCTCATCGCCGACGGTTACCTCGGCGACATCCTCTTCGTCGACAGCGTGCGCATCAATCTCGGTCTCATCCAGCCCGATGTCGATGTGTTCTGGGATCTCGCTCCGCACGACCTCTCCATCATGGATTTCGTCCTGCCGGGCGGGCTGGACATCGAATCGGTGGCTGCGCATGGAGCTGACCCGCTGGGAACCGGGAAGTCGTGCATCGGCTACCTCGCAATGCCGCTCGTCAGCGGCGCGAGCGCGCACGTCCACGTCAATTGGCTCAGCCCGACCAAGATCCGTCAGATGGTGATCGGCGGCACGAAGCGCACACTCGTGTGGGATGATCTGAACCCACAACAGCGGGTCAGCGTGTACGACCGGGGCGTCGACCTTGAGATCCAGGCGAAGGATGCGGCTGACGCCCGCGCCGCCAGCATCTCCTATCGGCTGGGCGACACCTGGGCGCCGGCGCTGCCGGAACGCGAAGCCCTCGCGAACGTCGTCGCCGAGTTCGCCGAGTCGATCCGCTCGAATCGTGATCCGCGCACGAGCGGCGCAGCAGGGCTCAGGGTCTTGACCGTTCTCGAGGCCGCCGCCCGGAGCGTTGCTGACCGTGGCCGACCCCAGACGCTCGCTTCATCTACAGGAGAGAAATGACTCACATCGAAGGAAAACGCACTCTCGTCACCGGCGGAGCCGGCTTCATCGGGAGCCACCTTGTGGACGCTCTGCTCGAACGCGGCGCTGGCGAGGTGATCGTCATCGACAACCTGGTGAACGGCTCGAAGCACAACCTCGCCCAGGCGCTTCACGACGAGAGGGTGACATTCGTCGAGGCCGACGTGCGTGACGGGGACAACACGCGACGGCTCCTCGAAGAGGTGGATGTCGTATTCCACCTCGCTTGTCTCGGTGTGCGGCACAGTCTGCACGCGCCGAGAGAAAACCACGAGGTCAACGCCACGATGACGCTGGAGCTGCTGGAGTGGGCGATGTCGGCTGAGGTCGCACGATTGGTTCATGTCAGTTCCAGTGAGGTGTACGGCACGGCGCAGTACGCACCGATGGACGAGGGCCACCCGACCCACCCCGAGACCGTTTACGGCGCTGCAAAGCTTGCCGGCGAGGCGTATGCGCGGGCAGCGTTCCGTACCCATGGCTTTCCCACGATCGTCGCGCGCCCGTTCAATGCGTACGGGCCGCGCAGCCATTTCGAGGGTGACAGCGGCGAAGTCCTTCCGCGGACGATTGTTCGCACCCTGGCGGGCGAGCGACCGATCATCTTCGGTGACGGCGCTCAGTCGCGTGACTTCACTCATGTCACCGACACAGCACGGGGCATCGTCGCCCTCGCGGAGTCCGATGACGCGATCGGTCAGACGGTCAACATCGGGTACGGCAGTGATATCACCATCAACGAGCTCGCGCGCATCGTTCTGGATGCAGCGGGCCGTGGCGACCTCTCTCCGATTCACCTCGATCCGCGACCGGGTGATGTGCGGCAGTTGCTGGCCGACTCTACGCGTATGCGCGAACTCACGGGATACACCCCGCGTGTGACGTTCGACGAGGGCGCGCGCTCGCTGTACGAGTGGTTCGCATCGCTGGATGTGGCTCCGGCCGAGATGCTCGCGCGCATCGAGGATCGCAACTGGTCAGTGGGCGAAGACTCTCATGGCTGAGCGCATCAACGTCATGCAGCCGTGGCTGGACGAGGCCGAGACGCAGGCACTCGCCGCGGTCGTCGCCTCCGGTTGGGTGGCGCAGGGGCCCAAGGTGGCCGAGTTCGAGCAGGCGTTCGCGGAAGCGATGGAGGCGCCGGAGGCCGTGGCCGTCTCCAACTGCACGACTGCTCTCCACCTCGCGTTGGTCGTCGCAGGGATCGGCCCGGATGACGAAGTCGTCGTCCCCTCGTTCTCGTTCATCGCAACGACCAATGCGGTGCGGTACGTCGGCGCGACGCCGGTCTTCGCCGACGTCGATCCGCTCACGGGCAACGTGACCGCCGACACCGTCGCGGGCGTGCTCACTCCGCGCACGCGCGCTGTGATCGCGGTGGATCAGGGCGGGATCCCGGTCGACATCGACGCGATCCGGGCGGTCACCGATCAACTGCGCATCGTCGTCATCGAGGATGCGGCGTGCGGTGCCGGGTCGACGTACAAGGGCCGACCCGTCGGGGCCGGAGCGGAGCTGACCGCGTGGTCGTTCCATCCGCGCAAGATCCTCACGACGGGCGAGGGAGGGATGCTCACGACGAAGAACCCGGAATGGGCGGCTCGAGCACGCCGCCTGCGCGAGCACGCGATGAGCGTATCCGCCGCCGAGCGTCATAAGTCCATCCTCCCGCTCGCGGAGGTGTACGACGAGGTGGGGTTCAACTTCCGGATGACCGACCTTCAGGCCGCCGTCGGCATCGTTCAACTCGCCAAGCTCCCCGACATCGTGGCGCGCCGCCGCGAGATCGCCGAGCGATACCGTGCTGCGATCGACGGTATCCCGGGCCTGCGCGCCGTCGCCGATCCAGAGTACGGCGAGAGCAGCTTCCAGTCGTTCTGGGTCGAGGTGGGCGAGGAATATCCGACCGATCGCGAGGGCCTTCTCGAGGCGCTCGCGCACGCCGACATCTCGGCGCGTCGGGGGATCATGGCGGCGCACCGCCAGCCGCCGTATCGCGACCTCACACCGAAGAACGGGCTGCCCGTGACGGAGCACCTCACCGACACGACACTCATCCTGCCCGTGTTCCACCAGTTCACGGACGAGCAGCAGGATCGCGTCATCGCGGTCCTCCGCAACCCGGGAGGTGCATCGGCGTGACCGATGGACTGCTCCTGGTGGGGGCGAGCGGTCTGGCGAGAGAAGTGCTGGCAGCGGGCATCACGGGTGTCGTCGGCATCCTCGACGACAACGTCGACCTTCACGGGACGGTGGTCGGCGGGGTACCCGTCGTCGGAACGATCGAGGACGCCGCGCATCGGGACGAGCAGTTCCTCGTCTGCGTCGGACCGAGCCGCGGACGCCGCGCGGTCGTCCGCCGGCTCCGCGAACTCGGAGTCCCCGACGACCGCTTCGCGATGTTCGTCGCACGGTCGGCGCGCATCGGCTCCACGAGCGACGTTGGGCGTGGCAGCATCCTTCTCGATAGTGTCGTCGTGACCGCGGATGCGCGCATCGGGGAACACGTGGTCGTCATGCCGAACTGCACCATCACGCACGACGACATTCTCGAGGACTTCGTGACGCTCGCCGCCGGGGTCGCGCTCGGGGGGAGCGTCCGTGTGCGGCGTGCCGCATACATCGGGATGAACGCGTCCGTCAGGCAGGGTGTCGAGGTCGGTAAGAAGTCGATCATCGGCATGGGGTCGGTCGTTCTTCGGAACGTGCCGGAAGAGCAGACGTGGGCTGGGGTGCCCGCGCGCATCTTGGGGGTAGACGATTGAGCATTGAGGTTCCTTTCCTCGATCTCGCCGCGCAGCAGGCCGAGGTCGCCGACGAGATTCTGCCCGTCTGGGCGACGCAGCTGGGATCGGCGGGATTCATCGGGGGTCCCGAGGTCGCCGCGTTCGAGCAGGAGTACGCCGATTACATCGGCGTCCAGCACGTCGTCGGTGTCTCAAACGGCACCGATGCGCTCGAACTCGCGTTCCGCGCCGTGGGCGTGGGCCCGGGCGACGAGGTCGTGATGCCCGCGAACACCTTCATCGCGACGGCCGAGGCGACGTCGCGGATCGGTGCCGTGCCGGTCTTCGTGGATGTCGACGACGAGTACCTGCTCATCGATCCGGATGCGCTGGAGTCGGCCATCACAGAGCGCACGAAGGCGATCGCGCCCGTGCACCTCTTCGGCCAGACGGCTCCGCTCGAGCACCTCCTGCCGATCGCGGAGCGCCGCGGGATCGCGCTCGTCGAGGATGCCGCGCAGTCCCAGGGCGCCTCAGGTCCCGCCGGCCGGGCGGGTGCCGTGGGTCGTGTCTCGGGAACGAGCTTCTACCCCGGGAAGAACCTCGGTGCCGCCGGTGACGCCGGTGCCGTCCTGACGAATGACGGCGGCATCGCAGACCTCATCCGCAACCTCGCCGCCCATGGAAGCTCGGTCAAGTACGTCCACGATCACATCGGGATGAACGCGCGTCTGGACGCCGTGCAGGCGACCGTGCTCCGCGCCAAGCTCCGCCGGCTCGAGGGCTGGAACGTGCGGCGACGCGAGGCGGCGGACCGTTACGCCGGGCTCCTCGGCGGCGTCGAAGGCGTCCGGCTGCCCGCCGTGCGACCGGGCAACGAAGACGTGTGGCACCTCTACGTCGTGCGGGTGGACGAGCGCGAGCGCGTCATGCGCTCGCTTGCCGAAGCGGGCATCGGCGCCGGAATCCACTACCCGACGCCGGTGCATCTGACGGAGGCGTACGCGGATCTCGGCTACCGCCGCGGGCAGTTCCCCGTCGCCGAGGCGGCCGCCGACCGCATCCTCTCGCTGCCGATGTTCCCCCACCTCACCGAGGGGCAGCAGGCACGCGTGGCGGATGCGCTCCGCGATGCGGTTTGACGTGAGGAGGGAGGCAAACGTGGCCGCCCGACCTATCAGAGTGCTCGTCGCCCCCCACAATTTCGAGATCGGCGGAAGCCAGATCAATGCCCTGGAACTCGCTTCGGAGTTGTCGCGACGCCCAGAGTACGAAGTCGAGATCTACGCGCCCACGGGGGAACTGAAGGAGCGTGCGCTCGCGATGGGTGTGGAGGTGCACCTCAGCGAGCTCCGCGAGAGAGCGCCTTCGCTGCGACGCATCCGCGAGCTCGCGTCGCTTCTGCGTCGACGCCGCTTCGATCTGCTGCACGTCTACGAGTGGGCGCCCACTATCGACGCCACCTATGCGCAGGCGCTCGGACGCGGAGTGCCGACGGTGTCGACCATCCTCTCGATGGACTACCCGTACTTCCTGCCGAAGCAGTTCCCCACCATCCTCGGGACGCGGGAACTCACGGCGCAGGCGCTCGCCGAAGGGCGAGACGCTCACCTTCTGGAACCGCCCGTCGACACGAAGGAGTTCGTGGCGGGGTCGGTAAGCGAGCATGAGATCCAGGCCGTCCGCCAAGAATGCGGTGCGGGGCCAGACGACATTCTGATCGTCGTTATCGGCCGATTGGCAGCCTTGCTGAAGCTGGATGGCCTGCTTGCGCTTACCGCTGCCGTGGCGTCCCTCGCGGACGCATACCCCATCAAACTGGCGATCGTGGGAGACGGGCCCGCTCGCGACGCAGTTGAGAGCGCCGCCGAGCGCGCTAACGGCGCGGCGGGTCGCGAGGTGGTGCGCCTCCTCGGCGCTCGGAGCGCGCCTCGGCCGTACTACGCCGCTGCCGACATCGTCGTCGGTATGGGGAGTTCAGCATTGCGTGCTTTGTCCATGTCGCGACCGCTGCTCGTGCAAGGGGAGTCCGCGTTTTGGGCGGTCGCAGATCACGCCAACACACCTCAGTTTCTCGAACAAGGGTGGTACGGGATCGGCGACGGCATCGAGTCGGTCGAGCGGTGTGCAACAGAATTGCGTCGGCTCGCCGTGATGTCGCCGGACGAACGTGAGTTGCTGGGGGAGGCGGGTCGCAAAACTGTCGAGGCCTACTACAGCCTCGAGTCTGCAGGGAGTGTGTTAGGGGGCTACTACTTGCAGGCACTTGCCCGGCCGCGACCGAGATGGACGGCACGCGCGAAGGACGCGGTGCTTTTGAGCCTCGAGATGACCAAGTACGCGGTGGCGCGCGGCTTGCCGTGGTTGCAGCGGGCCTTCCGGCGTCTGACACGACGATGAGCGACGACGTCGGAACGTCCCCTGACGGCTACGCAGGGAAGGCGACCTCGGGGTTCTTCTGGACGACGGCTCAGAAGTGGGTCGGGCGTATCGCCGGGCTGGTCACGATCGTCATTCTGACGCGACTGCTCTCTCCCGAGGACTTCGGCCTCGTCGCCATCGCGTTGTCCGTGGTTCCGTTCATCTATCTGCTCGCCGACCTGGGATTCTCGACCTATCTGATTCAGGCCGAGAATCCCAAGGCTCGTTCTTTCAGCACGGCCTTCTGGTACTCGACTGTCGCAGGGCTGCTCCTCGCCGTGGGATTCGTCGCGCTCGGACCTCTGCTCGAGCTCATCATCGATGCGCCCGGGATCGCGGGGGTGATGACAGGATTCGCTCCCGCGGTCGTCTTCGTCGCGCTCGGGTCCGTGCCGATGGCGATTCTCCGGCGGCGCATGCGCTTCAAGCTTCTCGCGATCCAGGCGTTCGCAGGAGGAATATTCGGACAGGCTGTCGCGGTTGTCCTTGCGCTGAGTGGTGCGGGTGTGTGGGCGCTCGTGGCGCAGACCGTGGCGACGCAGTTCATCAGCGTGGTCCTCGTCTGGGCTTACGCCAAGTGGCATCCGTCCTGGATGTTCGACTGGCAGGAGTTTCGGGCGATGGTTCGCTTCGGCGTCAACGTCGTTTCCGTCGAAGTCGTGGCGCTCACGCGGCTGTGGGCTGAGAACGCGATCATAGCCGCCACTTTGGGGCTCACGGGGCTTGGCTACCTGAGCATCGCCCAGCGGCTCATCCAGGTGGCGCAGGACCTCACCGCGAGCGCCATCACGCCGGTCTCGACGGTGGTCTTCGCTCAGATCCGCGCCGATCGTTCGCGACTCGCAGGAGGTTATCTGCGTGCTCAGGCGGTGATCTACGCAATCATCGTGCCCGTGATGATCTTCGTGAGCGTCGGTGCGCCGGACATCATCCCCATCCTGTTCGGTGACGGGTGGGAACCGAGCATCGCGCCGGCACAGGCGCTCGCGATCGCGGGTGTGCTCACCGTCGGGGCGGCGCTGGATCTCGGACTGTTCTACGCCCTCGGACGACCAGGGTTGTGGCTGGTGTATTCCATCGTCATCGACGCGATCACGGTCCTGACCACACTGCTTCTCGTGCGGCAGGGACTCTTCGCCGTGACGATAGGCTTCGTTGGCGTCGCGCTCGTCGCGACCATTGCCCGATGCCCGCTTGTCGCGCTGCAAGTAGGGGTACGCCCGATCCGGCTCTTCGTGCAGTTTGGTCGCGCGCTAGCTCTTGCGGCGCTCACGGGAGCGGCGGGGGTGCTCGTGGCCGTACTCAGCGACGCACTTCCAGAGGTCGCCAGTCTGGTGCTCGTCGGATCGGCGATCAGCCTGACCTGGCTTGCGTTGGTCGCGTTCGTGATGCCCGAAGCCGCCGCAGACCTGAAGGTGCGCCTGATGGCCGTACGCAGCCGGATCGGCCATCGAAGAAGGGACAGCGTATGACGAACCCTGCCGGCGCGAAGAAGCTCGCCGCGAAGGAACTGTCGCCCTCCGCCGCACCGACCGTGAGTGTCGTCGTGCCGTGCTATAACTACGGACGCTTTCTGCCTACCGCTGTCGGATCGGCTCTAAGCCAGCATGGAGTCCGGGTAGATGTCACAATCATCGACGATGCGTCGACCGATGACAGCCGGGACATTGCGAAGGCGTTGGCGGATCGGTACACCAACGTCGCCGTCGTGCAGCACAAGAAGAATGCCGGCCACGTCGAGACCTATAACGAGGCGCTGAGTCTTGCTACCGGAGAGTTCGTCGTGAAATTGGACGCGGACGATCTCCTTACGGAAGGTTCGCTGGCCCGTGCCGCCGCCCTCATGACGACGCTGCCGAACGTTGCCTTCTGCTATGGTCGCGCGATCGAGTTCACTGACTCTCCGCCGCGGTACATACCGTCGCCCCCGTCGGACTGGACAGTGTGGAAGGGCCGTGTGTGGACGGAGCGCATCCTCCGTCGCGGGCACAACGTGATCCTTCAACCGGAGGTGCTTCTGCGTCGTACGGCTGTGGAAGAGACTGGTGGCTATCGCACGGCGCTGCGCTGGGCCGAGGATTTCAACTGGTGGCTCCGGCTTGCGGCGGTTGGCGATGTGGGGCGAGTACGGGGTGTGGCGCAAGGCATGTATCGCGTGCATCAGGGGAGTCTGCAGCGTTCGGTGGATGACATCGAGATGGCTGACATCCGTGCTCGCGTTGATGCCGTCACGCTGTACTTCGAGGAGCGAGGTGCCGCACCTGAGCGGTTGCGACAGATTGCCTTTACCTCCCTTATCCGCGATGCTCGACGACTTGCGGCCGACGCCGAGTCGCGCTCGAACGAGCGCCGCGAAGCCGCGGCGGAATTTCGGCGCATTGCGGAGCAGCTCCAGCAGCGCTCGGGGGTGCGCGCGCGTCGAGGTCCGTCGGCGAGCACGGCATTCTGGGGGCGGGCATACCGTGATCTCGAGTGGCGGCTGCGGTGGCGGAGGTGGCATCGATGGGGGGTCTGAGGTGCGGAGTGGTCGATCTGGGGTCATACGTGGGCGGTCGACGCTGATGCCGGGAGCGCGTCTGGTAGTGCGCAGAATCACCCCCGAGCGGGTGCAGGAACCGAAGAGCGTGTCCGTTGTTGTCCCGTGCTACAACTACGCGCGGTATCTCCGCCAAGCGGTATTTAGCGCTCTAGATCAGCGAGGGGTCGAGGTCACGGTGATCATCGTGGATGATGCATCAACGGATGAGAGTCTTAACGTTGCGCGAGCCATCGCAGCGTCGGAACCGCGGGTGACTGTGATCGCGAACTCTGAGAACGCCGGACCCGTGCGTACCTTCAACCGGGGTCTGGCCGCCGCAACTGGCGAGTTCCTCGTCCGTCTAGACGCCGACGACATGCTCACACCAGGGTCGCTCGAACGCTCCGTCGCGCTGCTACAGGCCTTCCCGTCGCTCGGCCTCGTCTACGGTCATCCCCTCCACTTCGCGGATTCGCCGCCTGCCGCACGCGAACACGCGACTCGGTGGCAGGTGTGGCGGGGGAAGGACTGGCTCTTCACGCGGTGCGTGACGGGTACCAACGTCATCACTTCGCCCGAAGTCGTCATGCGCAAGAGCGTCGTCGATCGGGTGGGCGGACAGCGGGACCTCGCGCACACGCATGACATGGAGATGTGGTTCCGCATCGCGGCTCACTCCGACATCGGGTATGTCGCTGGTGCCGACCAGGCATGGCATCGCGAACACGCGGCGAGCCTGTCGAACAAGGCGGAGGACCCCGAGGTCATTCTGCGGGAGATCGCCGACGCATTCGATGTCCTGTTCGGCAACTGGTCGGCCGACGACGCAGATCCTGCTCCGTTCCGTGCGGCGTCCCGTCAGGGGGTGGCCACGCAGGCTATCGAGTTCGCTCGACGCGATATCGACCGGGGCGCCCTCACCGACGACGCCCGCGCGCTTCTCGCGCTCGCGCAAGAGATCGAATCCACCGTCATGGAGACGCCAAGCGGGAAGCGCGTCGTGGCCGCGTTGCACCGCGCCGAGGCGTGGCCGCCGTTCCTGGCACGACTCGCCGGGGCCCTGCCCCGGTTCGGCCGGAGGATGCGGGGACGTGTCGCTCGGCGCAGGTGGGCATCGACCGGTGTCTACGAACCGCTCCGGGTCGAGGTCGTCGAATCTCGCCGGAAGACACGGACAAGGGAAAGGCGTGTGGACGGATGAGTACGATCTCGAAGTCACTGGCCGTGCTGCGAGAGGGCGGTCCGAAGGCGGTCCTGCAGCGCATTGCCCGTGTCGCATACAAGCGCCTCGGGTCCTCACAACTTGAAGAGCCACTTCTGCCCGAGGACATCGTCGATTCAACGGGCCTCGATCTGCCCCTGCCCTCAGCGCGTCCCGCTGCCGGAACGCCGCTGCGAATCGGCTGGGTGACGGTCCCCCCTCGGGCGGGATCCGGCGGGCACACCACGCTCTTCCGAATGGTGGCAGCGGCCGAGGCGGCCGGCCATACGTGTCGCCTCTACTTCTACGATCGCTACGGTGGTGATCTCGTGGCGCAGGAGAAGGAGTTCCGCGCATGGTGGCCCGATCTGGCCGCCGAGGTGCGTGACGCGAAGAAGGGGATAGACGACCTCGACGCCGTCGTCGCGTCGGCGTGGGACACGGCTCATGTCGTGGCGAGTCGCGGAGCATCCCCCATGCGGCGGCTGTACTTCATCCAGGACTTCGAACCATACTTCTACCCTCGAGGCTCGATGTACGCCCTCGCCGAGGACAGCTACCGCTTCGGATTCCGGAACATCGCACTGGGGGCGATGGTGGCGAATGCGATCGAAGACGAGGTCGGGATCACCCCCGATGCGACCGAGTTCGGGTGCGATACGTCCGTCTACCGCGTGCTGTCCGACGAGCCCCGGTCGGGTGTCGTGCTCTACGCCCGACCAGAGGTCCCCCGACGCGGTTTCTGGCTCGCAGAACTGGCGCTCGAGAAGTTCCATCGGATGCACCCCGAAGTCCCCATCCACACGTACGGAGAGATCATCGACGACTTGCCGTTTCCTGCTCAGCAGCACGGCCGGCTGTCTCCGACCGAGCTCAACGCTTTGTACAACACGTGCGTCACGGGAATAGCCATGTCATTCACGAACATCTCGCTCGTGGCCGAGGAGATGCTGGCAGCGGGGACGATTCCCGTCGTGAACGACTCGAAGCACTCGCGCGCAGACCTCGGCAACGAATTCGTCGCGTGGGCGGCACCGACACCGACGGCGATCGCGATGACGCTGAGCACCGTGATCGCCGACGGGAGTTCGAACCTGGCCCGCTCGGCGTCCGCATCCGTGCGGCAGATGGGCTGGAAGAAGGCTCAGTCCGACGTGGTGCGGATCATCGAGGAAGAGGTCTACGGAGCATGACGAGACGCATCCGCAAGGCGAGACCGCCGCACATCCTCATCATCGTGCAGAACCTTCCGGTTCCGCTCGACCGCCGAGTCTGGCTCGAGTGCCAGGCGCTCGTCGCGCGCGGCTACCGTGTGAGCGTCATCTGCCCGAAGGGACCGGGCGATCCCGCTCGGCAGAGGATCGACGGCGTCGACATCTTCAAGTACCGGCCCGCCCCCGAGGCGGCCGGGCTTCTCGGTTACGCGTGGGAGTTCGCCTACAGCTGGGTTCGGACGGCGTCCCTGTCGCTGACGGCGTGGCGCAACGCCCGCTTCGACGTCATCCAGGCCTGCAATCCCCCGGACACGTACTGGCTGCTGGCTCTCCTGTGGCGCACCCGCGGCGTGAAGTTCGTCTTCGATCACCACGACCTCAACCCGGAACTCTTCATCTCTCGCTTCGGACGCCCGAAGGGGTTCATTCAGAGACTGGAATATGCCGGCCTGACCTGGCTCGAGCGGCGCACGTTCCGGGCCGCCGACCGCATCATCTCGACGAACGAGTCGTACAAGGCGGTCGCGCTGGCGCGCGGCGACCGGCGGCCCGGGCACGTGACGGTCGTGCGCAGTGGTCCTGACACGGAACGGATGCGCCCGATCTACCCCGCACGCCCACGCCGGGAAGGGACAGTCAACCTCGCCTATCTCGGGATCATGGGGCCGCAGGACGGCGTCGACCAGGTCCTTCTCGTCATGGATGAACTCGTCCACAAGCGGGGTCGCACCGACATCACTGCGACGCTTCTCGGGTTCGGTGACTGTCTCGAGGATCTCAAGGCCCAGTGCACGCGTCTGGGGCTCAACGGTTTCGTCACGTTCACGGGTCGCGTGGACCGGAACGGTATCGCGGAGCACTTGAGCGCGGCGGACATCGGCCTCAGCCCTGACCTCAAGACACCCCTCAACGACGCCTCGACCATGAACAAGACGATGGAGTACATGGCCTACGGATTGCCGGCCGTCTCGTTCGACCTCGCCGAGACGCGCGTGTCGGGCGAGGACTGCGTCGAGTACGTCCCGTCCGGCGACATCGGGGCGTTCGCCGACGCCGTGGAGGCGCTCGCCGACGATCCGGATCGCCGTGTCGAGATCGGTGCGCGGGCGCGCGCCCGCGTATCGGCCGTGCTCGACTGGCGACCGCAGGCCGAGGCCTACGTCCACGTCTACGACGAGCTGACGGGCTTCTCCCAGCCGGGGCCCGCCGTGCCGCCGTCCGAGACGGTGGCCGAGACCGACGACGAGGGCCGACGCTACGTACCGCTCGACGACTCTGCCGAGCTAGAGCGCTATCTCCGCGAACGGAGGGCACCATGATCCGCACCAACGTTCACCATCTGCTCGAGCAGCAGGCGCAGCAGCGACCCGATGCTCCTGCACTGACCTACCGCGGCGACACCGTCACGTACGCGGAGGCGTGGAGCACGGCGCGCACGGCCGGCGCCTACCTCCAGTCCCTCGGTGTGCGTCGAGGCGACCGAGTCGCGATCTATCTCGAGAAGCGCGTCGAGCTCGTCGCCGCGACGTTCGCCGCGTCCGCCGCCGGCGCGATCTTCGTGCCGATCAACCACGTCCTCAAGCCCCTTCAGGTCGGACACATCCTCGACGACAGCGGTGCGACGACGCTCGTGACGTCGCCCGATCGGCTCGCGCAGCTCACGACGCAGGTCGCGGCCTCCCAGGTCTCCGCGGTCGTCGTCGTCGGCGACACCGTGCCCGAACCGGCGGGGGACTACGGCATCCACGGCTGGAACGAGGGGCAGTCGGCCGGCGCCGTGCTCGTGCCCTCGGGCGCGATCGACATCGATCCCGCCGCGATTCTCTACACCTCGGGCAGCACGGGAAAGCCGAAGGGGGTGGTGCTGAGCCACCGCAACCTCATCGTGGGAGCGGAGAGCGTCAGCACCTACCTCGGCAACACCGCCGACGATGTCATCCTGAGCGTGCTTCCACTCAGTTTCGACGCCGGGCTCAGTCAGGTGACGACGGCATTCGCCGTCGGCGCCCACTGCGTCCTCATGAACTACCTCCTGCCACGTGACGTCGCGAAGCTGTGCGCAGCCCACGGTGTCACGGGGATCACCGCCGTGCCGCCCCTCTGGCTGCAGCTGGCCGACATCGAGTGGCCTGAAGACGCGGCGCGACGCATCCGATACTGGGCGAACACGGGAGGACGGATGCCGCGCGCGACGCTCGATCGTCTCCGCGGCGTCTTCACCGAAGCGGACCCGTTCCTCATGTACGGCCTGACCGAGGCCTTCCGCTCGACCTACCTGGATCCTGCCGAGGTGGATCGCCGACCGGGATCGATCGGCAAGGCGATCCCGAACGCCGAGATCCTCGTCCTGCGGCCCGATGGTTCGCCGTGCGATCCCGGCGAACCCGGCGAGCTCGTGCATCGCGGAGCGCTCGTCGCGCTCGGGTACTGGAACGATCCCCAGCGATCGGCGGAGCGCTTCCGCCCGGTTCATCACGTCGGCCAGGACTGGCGCGCGCCCGAACTCGCCGTGTGGTCGGGAGACACGGTCGTCGCCGACGAGGACGGCTTCCTGTCATTCGTCGGACGCATCGACGACATGATCAAGACCTCGGGATATCGTGTCAGCCCGACAGAGGTCGAAGAGGCCGCCTACAGCACCGGTCTCGTGCGCGACGTCGTCGCCGTCGGCGTCGCCGATGAGGCCCTCGGTCAGCGGATCGTCCTGGTCGTGACCCCCGCGGGAGACGAGATCAACGAGAAGACGCTCGTCTCGGCGCTGCGCCCCCTGCTCCCGGCGTATATGCTCCCCTCGCGCGTCGACGTACGCGATGATCTTCCACGTTCGCCCAACGGCAAGTTCGACCGCCCCTTGATCACGTCCGAGGTAACCGCATGAAGCCGCATGAGCACGTTGAGCAGTTTGGTACGACCGACGGTGAGCTGACGGTCGGCGGCATGCCGCTCAGCCGCCTTGCCGCGCGTGTCGGCTCCACTCCCTTCTTCGCCTACGACCGAGGGCTCCTCGATCAGCGGATATCGACGCTGCGCGAGGCGCTGCCCGACAGCCTGGAGCTCAGCTTCGCAATGAAGGCGAACCCGATGCCCGCCGTCGTGCAGCACCTCGCCACACGCGTCGATCGCATCGACGTGGCGTCTTCGCTCGAGATGCAGGCTGCGCTGGACACGGCGATCCGGCCCGAGCGCGTAAGCTTCGCCGGACCAGGCAAGACACCGGCCGAGATCCGCCAGGCTGTCGCGGCGGGGATCATCGTCGAGGTCGAGTCCACGACCGAGCTGTCGCGCGTCGTCGCCGCGGGAGAAGAACTGGGCGTGCGCCCCACGGTAGCCGTACGCGTCAACCCGGACTTCGCCGTCAAGGGTTCGGGGATGCGCATGGGCGGTGGTCCACAGCAGTTCGGGATCGACGCGGAGCAGGTTCCCGACGTGCTGCGCACGTTCGCGAACACCGTCGACATCCTGGGCTTCCACGTCTTCGCCGGCTCGCAGAACCTCAACGCCGACATCATCGCGGAGGCCCAGACGCGCACCGTCGATCTCGTCAGCGACCTCGCCGAGCACCTCCCGTATCCCGTGCGTTATCTCAATCTCGGTGGCGGCTTCGGCATCCCCTACACGGAGAAGGACCGGCCGCTCGATCTCGGACCCGTGGCCGACAACCTCGAGCGACTCGTCGAGGGACCCATCGCCGAACGGTTCCCCGACGCGAGTCCTGTCATCGAGCTGGGCCGCTACATCGTGGGCGAGTGCGGCGTCTACGTCACACGTGTCGTCGACCGGAAGGTCTCGCGCGGCAAGACCTTCCTCGTCGTCGACGGAGGCATGCACCACCAGCTCGCGGCATCCGGCAACTTCGGGCAGGCGATCCGGCGTAACTACCCGCTTGTCGTCGGCAATCGCGCCGACTCTGCTCTTGAAGAGGGCGTCAACGTCGTCGGGTGCCTGTGCACTCCGCTCGACCTGCTCGGCGACAACGTCGAACTACCGCCCGCCGACATCGACGACCTCATCGTCATCTTCCAAGCCGGGGCCTACGGGCTCACGGCCAGCCCCACCGCCTTCCTCGGACATCCGGCACCCGCCGAGGTCCTCGTCTGAAAGTCAGGAGCACGCATGACCTCCACCGCCGACGCCGTTCGCACCGTTCTCATCGAGACACTCGAACTGCAGCAGTCGCCCGAAGATCTGACGGCCGACACGGCCCTCTTCGGTTCGTTGCCCGAGCTCGACTCGTTCGGTGTCGTCGCGCTTGTCGGGGCGCTCGAGGATCGCTTCGACATCACAATCGACGACGACGAATTCGGCGCCGAACTGTTCGAGACGGTCGGAACGCTCACGGACTTCATCGAGTCGAAGACGGCGTGAGCGGCAGCTACCAGCTGACGAGGGTGAGCTCGCTATAGAGGTAGTCGACCGTCGACGGATCGATACCGTCGCCGCGGATCATCTTTGGCCGCGGATTCTGCAGTTCGCGCCCCAGCCCCTTTCGGAACCCGAGGATGCGCTCCTCGGCGAGGAAGAAGGGGAGTCGGCGTGTACGGAGGATGTGCGAACGCACGGATCCCCACGCCTCCGCGAGCAGATCGCGGTCTCCACCGACGTAGAGCGGCGACGCGAAGAGCTGCATACCCTTCCGTCGATCCGCCCGGAAGACGAGATAGCTGTACCGATCTCCGGATCGGACGACGAGGTGCTCGGCAGCCGGTGCGTTGCGGTGGTCGAGGTAGATCCTCGTGTCGTTCTCGTGGAGCGCATCGAGGATGTCGGACTCCCGACTGGACACCTTCCACCGACGCGCGGGCAGGCGCGGCACGTTGACGACGAGTCGGGTGCGTGTGTCGAGCGGCGTAAACCCCATGCGCCGATTCAGCTCGACGACGTTTCCGCTGGGCGAGAGATCGGTGTACTGGAGATCGCGTCGCTTGAGTGCAGCACGCAGCAGAAGGAGACCCTGTGCCCGGTATTCGTCGCGGACGGAGAATCCCGCGAGATTGCAGAACGTCTGAGGCGTCCCCCTGCTGAGCCGGCGGGAGAAGACCGCGGCGTACGCGCCCACGAGTTCGCCGTTCACACGCAGCTGGTAGCCGTGCTCCTCCGACTCGGTGCGCCACGGCGGTTCGAGGAGACGGGCCCACGCCGATGGCGTGACCGCGTGGTTCAGGTGCCGATGGAAGAAGGTCGCGATCTCTGAGACGTCGTCACCGCGGATCGGGCGGACCTCGACTTCCGTGCTCATGAAATCAGAGTAGTTGAGCAGGATCGAGCGTGCTCATGGATGTGTCCGCGCAGCTCACGGTTGGTACTCTCAGCATGCGACCGCGTCGGGAGGGGATGGCATGATCGCAGACGGCGGTCAGCCGCGTGTGCTCGTCTTCCTTCAGCGTGGACTCTCCCTGGAGACCTGGACCCATGATCGCACTCCGGGCGACCTGAACTCGGCCACTCCCTATGGGTACGGCGAGGCCAGCGGCGTCGTGGAGATGACGTGGTCTCGCGATCAGCCCGAGAACGCTCTTGCATCGCTTGTCAGACGGTCCCTGCGTCGGCTTCTCGGCTTCGACCTCGTCCACGCCTGGCGCCACCGCCGCGAGATCGATGCCGCAGATGTGGTCTGGACCCACACGGAACTCGAGTCTCTCGGCGCCCTCGCCGTCATGGTCATTCGGCGCAACCGGACGACACGTCTCATCGCGCAGACCGTGTGGCTCTGGGACGAGTGGGACACCAGACCTGCCGTTCTGCGGAGACTGTATCTGTCTCTGTTGAAGCGGGCTTCCCTCGAAGTGACGCTGAGCACCGAGAATCGGGACCGGTCCCGAGCCGAGCGTCCCGGTGAGATCGTCGAAGCGGTCCCCTTCGGTGCGGGCGTGAATCGAGTCGTCCTCGATGCTGTCCGTGACCAGGTGCCGGCGCGGTCCGGGGGATACGTACTGGCGGTCGGGAGCGACCGTCACCGCGACTGGGAGTCGTTGCATGCGGCGGCCCGCAGGCTGCCGGACGTCGAATTCCGCGTGGCGACGCTGAGCCTCGTATACCCGCACGAGACGGCGCCTACGAACGTCGCGGTAGTACCGTCATCCAGTCTCACCGAGAGCTATCGCGCCTACCATGCGGCGAGCATCGTGGTGCTGCCCCTGACGCCGAACCTCCACGCGTCGGGGTGCACCGTCGCGATCGAAGCGCAGTCGATCGGCGCACCGCTCGTGACGACGCCCGTCGGCGGGCTGGCGGGCTACCTGGATACGGACAGCGTCCTGACGTACCGCGCGGGCGATTCAGCACATCTGGCGGACGTGCTACGCACAGCCCTCGCCATGACCGCGACCTCCGATCGGGTCGCGGACCCGACGTTCGTCAATCGGTCTGGACTGACGGATGCCGATTACGCCGCGCGATTCGTGATCCTCACACGCTGGCTCGTCGCGGGTGCGGTCGGAAGCGTTCCCGAGTCAGCGCTTTCGCATGCGTCGGTCGCGCATCTTCTCGACTAGCGGCTCAGCGCGCCTCCGATCATCGCGGCCTGAGCAGCCATGACACGCTGGCGGTTTCGGCGAGCCGACAGAAGCTCGAGCGCAACGACGGACGCGGTGGTCAGCGCCCCCCCGAGGAGGACGGTCATCCCCAGAGTGCGGACCCTGCTCCCGCGGATTTGCTGGACGACGGCTTCTTCTGGCGCGACTGTGATCGTGATGTCATTCACCGGGTTGACGTCTTGCTCGCGCTGGAGGTCATAGAGCTCTCCCCGGATGCGCACGATGACCTCTCCCATCGTCTGCTGAACTTCGGCGGGGGAATCGCCAACGGCATCGATCAGTAAGAGTTGCTGGGCGAAGTGTGGCGCCCACTGACCGCCGGTGTCGGGGAGTCGGACCCAATAGTCCAGTCCCGTATCTGGGATGCCTGCAAGATTCGTCTGCGGATCGGCATACTTGTTGGCGCGGCCGCCGCCCATGACACGCTTCGACACCGCGCCCGCTGTGATGATGAGGTCCTCGGACCGTGTCTGTAGCGAGTTGGGGTATAGCGTGCTGGACGGAGCCATAAACACTGCCTCCGTGCGCGCGAAGTAGACGATCCTGTCTTGAACGGCTAGTGACGCAGCGAAGGTGGTGAGAAGAAAACCAACAACGATGACCGGCCAGCGTCTCTTCAGTAGCTGCAGTACGTGTGCGATCGACACGATCTCCCCGCAAACGATCAGGATTGGCCAGTAGTTTCGGCGAGAGTACCGCCGCGCCCTGGGAGCCGGATGAGTACCGCAGGGGGAGAGACTTGGGGTTGCGCTAATGTGAGCCCCGAGAGAGACGTGGGGGAACATGACGTTCGGCGGTCTGCTTGGCGCGCTCCGGCGACGGTGGTATATCGTCGCGGTTGGACTGCTCGCCACGGCCGGTCTGGTGTGGGGCGTCTATAACGTGACCCCCCCCCAGTACACGGCGCGGGGTTTAGTCCTCCTTCTGCCTTCGGTCCCGGCCGATGAAGAGGGTGGCAATCCGTTCCTCGGGCTTGGAAACCTCGACTTGCCGGCGCGTGTCCTCGTCGCGTCGTACTCAAGCAACGCCGCGCAGGAGGAAATTGCGCAGCGCGCACCCGATGCTGAGGTCGTTGTCTCGATCGAGGAGTCCACGCGGGGCCCCGTGATTGCCGTCGACGTTACCGACTCCTCAGAGGCGGGCACCCTCGAGATACTGTCGTATGTCGCAGACTCCATCCCTGAGACGCTTGCGAGTCTGCAGTCCGAGGTCGGAGTGCCGCTCGATGCCGTCGTACGCTCAATGCCTCTCACGATGGATACCGAGCCCGAGCCCGAGTACGAGACTCTCATCCGACTTCTGATCCTGGCCGGTGCTGGTGGACTGGCCCTCACCCTCCTAGTCGCCTACGCGCTCGACGGGATCCTCAAACGTCGCGTGCGACGTCGGAGCCAGCCGGGCATATCGGACGTCGACTACTCCGTCCCTATTGCGGAGGAACCTGTCCCAGCGGACACGGACCCGATCCGCGTGCTTCGCAATAACGTCCCGGCAAGCCCGAAGCCAGCGTCGCAGTCGCGTCGCATCGGCAGCCGCGCGCCGGGACAGTCCTCGGCGCCATGATCCAGCCCGGCACGGCAGTCGCAGTGGTCGCCCCACACGTCTCCAGCGGGTACTGATGAGCAGCGTTCTGCAGCGCGTGACCCCCGGAGCCCCGTTGGCGCTCCTCGTCGTGCCGCCCAAAGGTCCCGACGTCGTCACGTGGCTGACGCTCTATGCGTTCATCCTCTTCGCGATCCCTTCCCGGCTCGTGGTCGGTCCCCTTGGCAGCGCCGGGGCCGTGTCGATGCTCTTGGGGCTCTTGAGCTTCGGGCTATGGATCATCCTGCATCTCTCGAGGTCCCGCCCGTCGCTCACGCCGGTCGCGCAGCCCATCCGATGGGCGCTTGGCGTTTTCATGTTCTGCATCGGTATCTCGTACGCGCTCGCGATGGCGCAGCCCCTGAACGGCGATGAGGTGAGCCCTGCAGACGTCGCGATCCTGTCACTGCTCTCGTGGGCCGGGACAATGCTCCTCGCGCACGATGGAATCTTGACGCGAGTCCGGCTCGAGACGCTGGTCTGGCGGTTCGTGCAGCTGGGCGGACTGATGGGAGTCCTCGGGCTGGCGCAGTTCTTTCTTCGCAGGTCCTTCGTCGATCTCATCTCGATCCCCGGACTGACCGCGGTTGCAGATGCCGGACTCTTCTACCGCAACGGGCTCGTTCGTCCATCCGGCACTGCGATCCACCCCATCGAGTACGGTGCCCTCCTGACGATGGTGCTTCCCCTCGCGCTACACGTGGGGCTTTCCCGAACGGATCGTTCCGCGTGGCTGCGGTGGTTCCCGACGATCGCGATCGTGGCAGCGATCGGAGTATCGTCCTCGAGATCGGCCTATCTGGGCGCGATCGTCGGCGTCGTGGTCTGCGCGATCGCTTGGAGCAAGCAGGTTCGAGTCCGCCTCTTCTCGATCGCCGCGATCGGCCTGGTGGCGGCATCCGTGGTTCTCCCTCGGCTCATCAACTCGATTGTCGGGTTGTTCGCGGGAGCGGAGGAGGACCCGAGCATCACATCGAGGACGGATAGTTTCAGCTTCGCGTGGGCTTTCATCCTCGAGAGCCCTTTGTTCGGCCGCGGGCTCGGGACGTTCCTCCCGAAGTACCGCATCTTCGATAATCAGTATCTCGGGATGCTGGTGAGCATCGGCGTCATCGGGACGATCGCTCTCGTCGGTATTGCCGTCGCCGTCGTCGCCGTCATGGTGCGGGTGTATCGCACGGCCGATTCGCCGGCGACAGCCGATCTCGCGGTGTCGCTCACTGCATCGGTTCTCGCGGGTTTCGTGAGCCTGGCGTTCTTCGACGCGTTCGCCTTCCCCATGACCATGGGCACGCTCTTCCTCGTCATGGGGATGGCCGGCGCGCTCGGCCGGCTCACCCAGGAGCGTCCGCCGACCTATTGGTGACCTGACAAGTGGAGGGGCCCCGCGTCGCGGGACCCCTCCACTCGACTGCTCAGCTGTCGATCACCCGCTGCAGGCGACGGAGCGAACCGGGACAGGCTGTCCCGCCGCGTTGAGCTGCACGACGTTGGCCTGCCAGCTGGTCAGGACTCCGCAGTTGACTTCCATCGGGCCGTAGCCCCACGAGCGATCGACGATGTTGAGGTTCTTCACGGTTCCGGGCATGCCGAGGCGGAACGGATATCCGCCTCCGCTCACGATGAGACCATCGATGTCTACCGAGGTGTTCCCCTGTCCGGCGGGGTAGAAGAACGCGGCGGTTCCGTAGCATCCGTTCTGCTCGTTGAAGTCGATCGTGGAGTTGCGGACGACGAGGTGTCCTCCGCCGTACCCTTGGATTCCGTCACCGTGCCAGTCGCCGCAAGGCGTAGGCGGAACGATTCGGATGAACGACTTCTCGACGGTGACGCCGCCGCACTCACGCGAGTACCCTGCGCGGAGACCCTCGGGTGCGCCGTCGATCACGACATTGCGCACGGTGTATCCGCCGTCGCCGATGACGGACTCACCGTTGTTCGAGCGCGATCCCTTGAAGGTGGAGTCCTCGACCACCATGCCGCGTCCGACGCAGCCCGAACCCGACGTGTTGAACACGCGTACGTTCGTGCCTTCGATGCGTCGGAGTGTGACGTTCTGCGCGGCGACATAGATCGTGCCGTTGGTGATGCGGAGATCCTCGACCACGGCGCCCGCCGTGCGGATCCAGTAGTCACCGGTCACCGTCTGCTTCGGCTGCCATCCTGCGGGGATTCCCGCCGTCGCAGCGGTCGGGAACGCGCCTGCCGCTGCCGGCGGCGTCGTGACCGGTGGGGTCGTCGGCGTGGGCGTTGCCGTGGGGCGGGGCGTGGCCGTCGGGGTGGGCGTGGCCGTGGGGCGAGGCGTGGCCGTGGGGGTCGGCGTTGCGGTCGGGCGAGGCGTGGCCGTGGGGGTCGGCGTTGCGGTCGGGCGCGGTGTCCCTGTCGGGGTGGGCGTTGCCGTCGGCGTCGGGGTGGCTGACGTGGCAGGTGCGAACGTCACGTCTACCCAGTACTGGCTCGACCGCCAGGTGGAGCGCGGAAGGGACGCGCGCGACCCGTAGGTGTACACGCCGGAGTTCGTCGAGCTGACCTGGAGGGCGCTGCTGGTCGACGCTCCACGGAAGTCGGTCGTGGCGGCATAGCGCCCGCCTGCGGGAACCTGGTACGCGACGATGTACGTCTGTCCGGCCTTCAGGGCGATGTCGCGCCCGAAGTCAGCGGTCTGCCATCCGGAGGCGGTCTCGTTCCGGAACGACACGGTGCCCAGCTGCTGGCCGCTCGAAGTCCACAGCACGCCGAGGTGCGATCCCGTCATTCCGGGGGCCTTGTAGAAGCGGACACCCGTCGCGGCTCCGTCGACCTTGGGTGTGAAGCGTGTACCGAGAGTCACAGCGCTGCGATCGCTGTCGAGCGCTACTCCGGCGGGTTTCGAGTCGCCCCAGATCGTGCTCTCAGCTGGGGCGGCGAGAGCAGTCGGGGCGACCATGGTGAGTGTCGCGACGATGAGGGCCGCGATTGCGGCGACCGCGACGGGGGCTTTCAGTCTGCGTCGTTGGGGGGCGACGGGCTGGGGTTGCATTGTGGGGGTCCTTCGTTTTTGAGCATCGCGGGGGAACGGTGTCTCACAGGGGGGTGGAACTCCAGGCTATGTGCACGAAATCTAGCGCCTGCATGATATGAGAGCATTCTCACTGCGTAAGCGCGCTCTCATGCGTGTGAATAGTGCGTTACGAATTCGGGTAGAACCTGGATCGGGGTGCGCCGCTACCCTGGGTGCGACGGCGTTCGCGCTGCGAGGGGGGAACGATGCCGAGCGTGGTGATCGCAGCTCATGACGAGCAGGCCGTGATCGGGCGGACACTGAGGTCGTTGCAGGAGCAGAAGACCGCCGAGCCGCTGGAGATCGTCGTCAGTGCGAACGGCTGCACCGACGACACGGTCGGCGTCGCGCGGTCCTTCGGGGTCGAGGTCATCGATCGGCCGGAGCCGGGCAAGGCTGCGGCGATCAACGCGGCGGAGGATGTCGCGACCGCTCTTCCGCGCATCTACCTGGATGCCGACATCGTCGTTCCGCCGGATGGTGTCGAGGCCCTTCTCGCACCGTTCTCGAGCGATCTGGCACCACTCGCGGTCGTGCCACGTCGGCGGATCGACGTCGCGCGCCGGCCGATCCTCGTGCGCAGCTACATCGCCATCAATCGACGCCTCCCAGCCTTCCGTGACGGTCTCTTCGGAAGGGGGATGATCGCTCTCTCCGCCGAGGGAAGAGAACGGTTCGATCGCTTTCCGACGATGATCGCCGACGACCTTTTCCTCGACTCCCAGTTCGCCGCGTCCGAGAAGGCTGAAGCGCAGGGCGTGGAGGTGGTCGTGCAGGCTCCCTTCACGACGCGAGCCCTCCTCAACCGCCTCGTGCGGGTGCGTCGGGGCAACACACAGTTGCGTGCTGCCTCTGCCTCTGTCGCTCCCGTGCGCGCCTCCGACAAGTGGGCCTGGTTCCGCGACGTCGTGGTGCCCGAGCCGCGTCTCATCTTCCCCGCCATCCCGTATGTCGCCCTCACGGTCATCGCGGCACTCATGGCGCGCCGTCAGAGATCGGGCGAGCATGCGTGGGGCAAGGACGACAGCACACGCCGTATCGACGAGGGAGCATCGTGAACATCAATCTGTGCTTCCACGGGATCGGAACGTGCGCGCAGGAACGCGAGCCCGGCGAGGCGCACTACTGGATCACGCGGGATCTCTTCCGTCGGGTGCTCGATGAGGCAGCCGCACGACCCGACGACGTGATTCTGAGCTTCGACGACGGCAACCGCTCCGACATCGAGATCGGCCTTCCGGAGCTCGAGAGTCGCGGACTCCGCGCGACGTTCTTCGTCCTGGCGGGGCGGCTCGACGACGCCGCGAGCCTCACCCCCGACGACCTCGTTCGACTGCGGGACGCCGGCATGACGATCGGCAGCCATGGATGGTCGCACGTCCCCTGGCGAGGTCTGAACGACGCAGACTCCCGTCGCGAGTTCATCGAGGCTCGCTCCGTCATCGCCGAGACCGCGGGCGTCGCCGTCGACGAAGCAGCCTTCCCGCTCGGCCGCTACGACCGCCAGACTCTCCGGCGCCTTCGTCAGGTCGGGTACCGGCACGTGTACTCGAGCGACCGCTTCCCTGCACGTCGAGGTTCTTGGCTGCAAGCCCGTTACAGCCTGACCGCCGACGACACGATGGACTCGGTCCGTGCTGTGCTGACGCATCGCCCCGGCCTCGCCGACGCGCGCAATGTCCTCGCGAGCGGCGTCAAGCGCTTGCGCTGAGTCAGAGGCGCACGCCGGCGAGCCAGTCGGGTCCCCGATGCTCCGACATCCGTCTCCGACTGACGAGATCACGGACGGCCGCGCGACTCGTCGGCTTGCCGAGCACCGCGCGAGTGGACTCCCTGAGCACCGTCGCGAGCCAGAAGGCACCCGTGCGAATGCGCCCGTTCCTGCGGCTGAAGAGCAGCACACGATTGGCGACGAGGAGCGACCACTGCCGGGGGGAGCCCGCTGATCCACCTTCCAGGTGCACCGCGACAGCAGCCGGCTGATAGAGCGTCGCGTATCCCCGGTCGCGAGCGCGGAGGTCGAACTCGGTCTCCTCCGAATAGAGGAAGTACGACCCGTCCCACGGCCCACACGCATCCTGGCACTCGCGACTGACGAGCTGCGTCGAGCCTTCTGCCCAATCGGTGAATCGCGCCGCTTCGTACAGTGCGGGGTCGCTCACGATCTCGCCGAGCGTTCCTACACGCCCCGCACGCTCTGCGCCCATCACCGCGTCGGCCCACGCGCGGCGGACCGTCGGCTCGCGGCGCATCGACCAGATGGTCTCGCCCTTCGCGTCGAGGAGTTTCGGCACCGCGATCCCGACCGTCGGCGAGAGGCTCTCGAAGAGTGTCGCGATGCAGCCGTGCGTGAGTCGCACATCGGCGTTCAGCACGAGGTAGGCGTCCTGTTCGCCCGCTGCCTGGATCGCCGCATTGACCCCGCCCGCGTAGCCGAGGTTCGCTCCCGTCTCGACGACGCGCGCGTCCGGTGCGAAGCGGCGCACCGCGTCGACGGTTCCGTCGTGCGAGTCGTTGTCGGCGACGACGAGAGTCCACTCGGTCCCCGCTGCCCCGTCCGGCAACGACTGTACGAGCTCTTCGATGAGGTCGGCGCTGTTATAGGTGACCACGCAGATCGCAACGCGGGGGAGGGTCATCGAGTCGCTTCCTTGTGGGAGAGTGGTCGGATGCCGCGACCGGAACGCAGACGCACCTGGGTGCTCGTCGCTCTGGCGGTGTACGCCGTCGCCGTCGCCATCGTCGTCCTGGCTCCGGTCTCGTACGAGGACATCATCAACGCGATCGGCGACTGGTTGAGGTACGACCTGGGGATCGATGCCTTCGGGTCGGGCTGGATCGAGTTCATCGCCAACATCGCGATGTTCGTGCCGCTCGGGTTCCTGCTCACCCTGCTCTTCCGCCACCACTGGTACGGCGTCGCGATCGCACTGGCGCTCTCGGCGCTCGCCGAGATCGCCCAGATCGTCATCCCGTCGCGGCAGCCGAGCCTGCGTGACATCCTCGCCAATGTTCTCGGTGCCTCCGTCGGCGCAGCACTCGCCTGGCTCATCGTCGTGCGGGGCGAGAAGCGCCGCGCCGAGGAGCGGGCCGGCCGCGAGAGCTGATGCCTCATCCGCGCACCACCGAGGGCGACCACGCGTGCTCGATGAAGACGTCAGGTCTACCCGCCCCGTCGGCCGCGAGCGACCAGACATCGGTGTCGCCGGCGACACCCTCGCGCGGCATCCCGTACATGATCGTGTCGTCGTCGATCCAGGCGATCTGATCGTCGACGCTGCGATCCTCGGGAAGGAGCGTCACCTCGCCGCTCGCGAGGTCCATGATCGCCGGAGTCCAGTGCACCGACGGGCCGGAACCCGCGGTCGTCGCCTTGAAGGCGATGCGCGTGCCGTCGGGCGACAGCGATGGACACTCGACGCCCTCAGCGATCGTCGTGAGCGTGCGAGCCTCGACATCGCCTTCGACGAGGTAGTGGACGCCCGAGTTCGTCAGACCCGCCGTCGCGTAGAAGGTGTTGTCGTCGACGAACGTGACGCCCCAGAAGTTGCGGTCGAGCGGCGTCGCGGGAGCCCCGTCCACGATGAACGACCACTCCTCGAAGTTGCCGAAGTCCTCGCCGTCGCGGCCGCGGATCACCGTTTCGGTCGAGAAGCCGATGGTCGCGTACGAGTGTCCCGTCACGAACGCGGTCGTCGCGATGCGCATGCCATCGGCTGAGATCCGTGTGCGGCTCGGGATGCCGGGAAGCGGCCACTCCTCGATGACGGCACCGTCGTTGGAATACAGCGTGGCGCTGTAGCTCGGGGCGATCCCGCGTTCCGTCTTGAGGCACATGAACTCGTCAGCGGTCGCGTCGACCCGGTCGCATGCCTGCGCCGCGACGGCGCGTGCGCCCCCGGGATCGTCGAGGGGCACGCTCGCGACATGGCCGTAGCCCTCGCCTGCCGCGGTGTTGCGGAACACGATGCGCTCGCCGTCCGCCCAGTCTTCCGGTCCCGCGGTCTCGACCGTGCTGGGTGCGCTCTGGCGCGCCTGGTACTGCTGCCACGCGAAGATGCCGATGATCGCCGCGCCTCCGAGCGCGACGATGGAGATGGCCGCGATCACGAGCCATTTGGCGCGAGCGCTCACGTGTCCGTCCGTTCGCCGGTCTCGGACAGGAACGGCTTCAAGAGGAGCGCGACGAGCGGGATCGCGACGAGAAGGATGCCCGCGACGACGAGCACGGATGCTTCGCGACCGATCGCGAACCACAGGAACCCGAACCCGACTGCCGACAGGAAGCGCGAGACGGCGACGACGGTCTGCGCAGCACCGATCCCCGTGGCGTGAGTTTCAGGCGTCGTCAGCTGCGCCGCGAGCGCCGACAGCACGCCGTCGGTGGCGGCATAGAAGGCCCCGAGGAACACGAGGCAAAGGATCGTGGCCGCGATGTCGGCGATCGGAAGAGCCGCAACGACGTACGCGGACAAGAGCGCCGCGTGGCCCCAGACGAACACCCGCGCACGGCCGATGCGGTCGGAAAGTCGACCGAGCGGGATCGCGAGGGCGAGGAACGCGACGTTCGTCCCGACGTAGAGCAGGGGGAACCACTGCGCGGCGAAGTCGCTCCGCGACTGCAGGACGAGGTACACGAACCCGTCGCCGATCGTGAGGAGCCCCAGGATCCCGGCGGCCGCCAGCACCCGTCGCATCGGCCCCTTGGTGACGACGGCCCAGTCGAAGCGGCGCTTCGGCGAGGCATCCGCTTCGCCTCTCTTCACCTTCGCGCGCGTGCGCACGTTGGGCACGACGAAGGCGAGGATCGCGACGCCGATCACGGCGAACGCGAGCGACATCGCGAACACCGTCTGATAGCCGTCGGGGATGATCAGGAGGATGAAGAACGCGAGGAGCGGGCCGATGGCGGCGCCGATGTTGTCGAGCGTGCGATGGACGCCGAATGACGTGCCGAGGTTGTCGGGACGAGAGGTGGCTGTGATGAGCGAGTCGCGCGGCGCGGTGCGGATCCCCTTGCCGATGCGGTCGGCCGTGATGACGGCCATGATCGACGCGAACCCCGTCACGAAGAGCAGCCCGACGCGGGCGATCGCGGCGAGGCCGTAGCCGGCGAACGCCACCCACTTGGGCTGATCGATGCGGTCCGACGTGTATCCGGCGGCGATCCGCACGAGCGCGCTGACGCCCTGATAGATGCCGTCGAGGAAACCGAATGCGATGGTCGAGAGCCCCAGGACCCCCGTGATGTAGAGGGGAAGGATCGCCGAGACCGACTCCGACGAGATGTCGGTCAGAAGCGAGACGATACCCAGCGTGACGACGGTCGATGAGACGGTGCGGATGCCGCGAGGGCCCGTCTTCGTGGCGCCATCGTCGCCGTCGTCCTCCGGCTTGGGCTTGTTCGTGAAGGAGATGTACACGCGGTCACTCCGTCCGGAACACGCCGTGGATCATGTACACGGTCCCCGTGCCGGAGGCAGGAGTGAAGGCGAGCGAGAGCGACTCGAACCCCCCGGTGTAGCTGAGCGTGCCGTCACCGGCATCCGCTTGGGGGGTCAGGCCCAACGAGGCCCAGAGCTGCGCGTAGTAGGCGCTGACGTCATCTCTCGCGGCATCCGTGCGTGCGACGAGCGAGACTTGCATCGTCGTCCCCTCCGTCGCGATCGCGTTCTGCACGACGTCCGCCCCGGGGGCGGGGCCCATGATCGCGTCGGGGAAGCCGTCGACGAGCGTTCCTTCGCCCGTCGCCGATTCCGGGAGTGGCGCAGGCACGAGCGGCCCTGCCGGCGTGCGCGACGGGATGCGGTTCTCGTCCTCGGCGTCACCCTCCGGGGGGAGGACTTCGCTGCCCGTCGTCGGCGTGGCCTCGGGGTCGGGACCGGGCTGGATCGAGGCGGATGAACTCGGCGTCGCGGCGCCGTCGGCAGGTGCGCCGGCGGTGAGGAACCAGACGGCGGCGCCGATGCCGATCGCGACGACCGCGCCGACGACGATGACGACGACCCACATCGCTCGACTGAGCCCGGGCTTCTCGCCCGCGGCATCCGTCTGTGACTTCTCACTCATGAGCGGTACTCCCGAACCGTCACCGCACACGTCCCCCACGTGTCGCTGGGGTACACGTTAGCGTGACGCCCTCGAATGGAACGACCGCGTGGCGGAGCCTTGGGAACCCCGCCACGCGGCCGCGTCTGTAGAGGTCAGTAGGCACCCGCGCCGCTGGGCGCCACCATGACCTTCGCTGTGCGCCACATGATCATGAGATCGCTCATGATCGACCAGTTCTCGACGTAGCGGAGGTCGAGCCGGACGCTCTCCTCCCACGAGAGGTCGCTGCGGCCGGAGACCTGCCAAAGGCCCGTGATGCCGGGCTTGATGAACAGGCGGCGGTAGACCTTGCCGTCGTACTCGCGCACCTCGCGAGGGAGCGGCGGGCGCGGGCCCACGACGCTCATGTCGCCGCGCAGCACGTTCCAGAACTGCGGGAGCTCGTCGATCGAGTACTTGCGCAGGATCGCGCCGATACGCGTGACGCGCGGATCCTTCTTCATCTTGAACAGGACGCCGTTGCCCTCGTTCTGCGCCTGGAGCTTAGCGAGCTGCTCTTCGGCGTCGATCCGCATCGTGCGGAACTTGAGGATCCCGAACTCCTGGCCGTCGCGCCCGATGCGGATCTGGCGGAAGAAGACGGGGCCGCCGTCGTCGAGCTTGATGAGCAGGCCGATGACGGGCATCACGATCAGCGCGATGGGGATCATCACGAGGCCCGCGAAGACGATGTCGACGGCGCGCTTGAACGCGTGCTGACCGCCCTCGAACTCGGGGATCTGCACCTTGATGAGCGGCAGGCCGTCGAGCGGCTGAAGCGAGATGCGGGGTCCTGCGACATCGGCGATGCGGCTCGAGATGACGAGTTCGGATGCCGTGCCCTCGAGCTCCCAGCTCAGACGCTTGATGAACTCGGGGTCGTCGTCGGGCCGGTTGGCCACGATGATCGAATCGGCGCCGAGCGCACGCGCGTGGACGGCGACGGAGCTCATGGGCCCGAGGACGTCGTAGGCGATGCCGTTCGCGACGATTCTGTCGCGCGATCCGTCGGAAGGTGCCGTGCCGACGATCGTGTAGTCGAGCGAGCCGCTCTCGCTCAGGGTGCGCAGCACGTACTCGATGTCGTCGCGGGTGCCCGTCACGATCGCGCGCTTCGAGTACAGGCCGTACGAGCGCTGGCGGTGGAGCCACTTGCGCCACGACCAGCGGCCGGCCAGGAGCGCGACCGTGCCGAGCGGGAGGGCGATCAGCAGATCGTAGCGCAGCTGCTGCCACTGGAAGACCAGGAAGAGCACGGCGAGGAAGCCGAAGGCGTAGGCCGAGGCGTGCGCGACGCGCTTGTACTCGCTCGAGCCCGAGCCGAGGACCTCAGATTCGCGCGTGCGTCCGAACGAGAGCATCAGCAGCCACGTCGTCGCGGTGATGCCCGCGACGAGCCATGCCCCTGCCGATGCGCCCGTGAGCGCCGTGGCGACGAGGGCGACGGATGCCACGGCAACCACCACGAGGACAGCATCCGTGACGCGCAGCCGACGTGCGAAGCGGCGCTCCCACTGCTTGCGGCGCTCGAGCGCCGGCTCGACCCGAGGTACCAGCGTCAGGACGGGCTTGGTGTCGACCGCCCGCGGGGCCGAGATCGGCGCCGAAGAGATCGGCGCGTCGAAGTCGATGAGCGTGCCCGCGCTCAGATTGATCGCGCTCACGATGCACCGCCGGAAAAGCGTGCACCGCTACGCAGGGCATCCCCAAATGCCATTGCCAAAATGTCCCCAGTGTTTTGCTGCGCACGTCTTCCCGGACGTGACGCAATCCCCAGTGCGCAATCGCGAAGCCCCAAGCTTCACTCGGCAAGCATCCCACTGCTGTGCCACGCGCGTTTGTCATGCTACATCTCCGCCGCTCTCGCGGAAAGAGAAACTTCCTCCGGTTTCTGTGAAGTTCGGCTCAGGTTCACCCCAGGCCGAAATGGCGGCTGAAACGGCGTGCGATTCATCAGAATCGCCACTCCACTCCGGCGCGTCGTGCCGACCGGACCGATCCGTGAACGGAGTAGCCGGCGTCGAGCCGATGGGCGAGCTCTTCGTATTCGTCCGCGACGTCGTCCCACCGGAATCCCGACGCGGCTCGCTCCCGCACCTCGTGGGACATCACGCGCACGCTCGCGGCGTTCTGCTCGACCGATTCGATGCATCTCGCGAGTTCGCGCGAGTCTGCGAAGAGCCACGCGTGCCCCGCGAGGACCTCGCGGTTGAACTCGACGTCGTACGCGATCACCGCCGTCCGTGCCCCCATCGCCCGCAGCAGCGAGGGGTTCGTGCCTCCGACCGAGTGTCCGTGGATGTACGTGTGGGCGTGGGCGTAGAGGGCGTCGAGCGCGGACTGGTCGTCGACGCGACCCAGCATCACGATGCGGTCGTCTCCGGATGCCGCGGCATGCACCTCCTGCGTGTACGCCGCGCTGTACGGGGCCGCGCCCACGACGACGAGCTTGCGGCGCGAGGTGCTGTCGCGGTATCCCCGCACGATCTCGAGCACGTGGTTCTCGGGTTCGAATCTCGCCACGACGAGGTGGTAGCCATCGGGTTCGAGGCCCAGTGCGCGCACGGGTTCGTGCGGGACGTCGTCGATGAGGGGCGCGCCGTATCTGATGAGCTCGGTCGGAGCGTCGAACTGATGAAGGTAGTAGTCCGCGATCCCCGGTGCGTCCGCGATCAGCGCGTCGGCCGTGCGGACGCCCTGCTGTTCGGCCCAGCGATAGTAGGCGCGGCCGCGCGGCCCCCACTTCGACCGGCGCCACTCCAGACCGTCCATGTGCAGCGCGACGGGGATGCCGCGCCAGCGGAGCAGCGGGAGGAAGGGGGAGTTCGCGGCGTTGAAGACGAAGGCGACGTCGGGCCGGTCGCGGCCGATCGCGTGAAGCGCCGACACGGCGGTGTGCGAAAGCGTCTCGAGCTGCTTCTGCGGCACGGCAGGCAGGTGGACGATCCGCATCCCGAGGTACTCGCTCCGGCGGTCCTCGGCACCTCTCGTGTAGACGACGACGTCGTGGCCGCGGTCCGCGAGGCGCCGCCCCACCTCCTCGACGGCGGTCTCGAAACCCCCGTACGCGGCGGGGACGCCGCGCGTGCCGATCATGGCGATCGACAGTGTCCGGGTGCCCCTCCCACGGGAGCGTTGGCGCGTCGGAGACGCGCGGGTGTCATCGATCACCACGTCGCACTGCTCTTCCCGGGGGTCGGCTCCCCCGCTCGGTCTCTCGTCGGGGTTCGGGGCCCTGATCGAGGTCGCGGAAGCGTCGGGTCTTCCGCTCGATCTCGTCGGGTCTCGGGTCCCGGCTGAGGCTGCGGAAGCTTCGGGTCTCCCGCTCGATCTGTGCCCAGCCTATATTTGGGGGCACGGATCAGCGCAAGCGTTTGTGAATCGGTTCGATTAAATGCGTGTTACAGAACGCGAAGTTCTCGTGGTGCTCATCCGATCAGATTGATGAGCGCGGGCAGGCCCATCCCGTAATTGATGCGCACTGTCGGCAGCGCGAGCTTGTCGGTGCCGATCGTGACGTACCCGGGCTCGATCGTGCGCGCCATCTCCCAGCCTGCCTGGCGCAGACCCTCCTTGGCCGTGTCGTTGTAGTGGCCGAAGGGGTAGGCCATGACTTCCTTCACGCCGAGCACTCCCGCTGATGTCTCCATGTCGGCGACGATCTCGGGGATGCTCCAGTTGACGATGCGGCCGTCCCCGTTGGCGCCGGCCTGATGCATGTCGTGCGTGTGCGAACGTCGCAGCACGTAGGGCGATGGTGCCGGATCCTGACGGTAGGCAGTGATCATGAACGACGTCGACAGCACCTTGTACTTGTCGACGATGGGCACAGCCAGGTCGAACCACGTCTGATCCGCATCGTCGTCGGTGACGATGACGGAGTGGGTCGGCAGGAAGAGGCGCCCGTCGATGAAGGCGCTCAGCTCATCCCATGTCGGCAGGTAGAACCCTGTCGTGGCGATGTGGTTCATGTGCGCGTCGAAGTCGCCGACGTAGGCGTAGTTTCCCCGGAGCCACCCGGCCTCGCCCTCGGGCTTGGCCGTGAACTGGTGGTACATCAGGATCGGGATCCGCGCGTTCTCCGCCGCGTTCTCCTCGGGCGTCTTCCACGCCCCGTGGAGGGTGATCTGTCGATCCGTGCACGCGACCATGTCGGCGCCGTTCACTCGACCGGGGACGGTGAACCCCGCGGCATCCTCCGGTGTCGCGTACCAGCCGGCGAACACACGACCGTCGGCCGCCGGGATCGGAAGTCCCGCGTACAAGGTGCCCTGCGTCTGCAGCATCGGTTCATTCGTCACACCGTCGCCCGCGAACGTCACCACGCAGGCTGCCGGGTCGCCGGAGTCGGCGAGCAGTTGCTCCTGCGGCGTCAACGGCGTGGGGGTCGGGGTCGGGGTCGCGCGCGGAGGTGTTGCGGAGGGGCCGCCGGCGACGGACCCGGTCGTGGGCACGGAAGACCGCGTGATGGCGAACGCGGCGGCGGCGCCGCCGACGAGCACGGCTGCGGACACGATGACGGCGATGATGGCGCTGCGACGGCGACGGCGAGAGGTCGCTCGGGCGGCGCGCCTGCCGGGGCGAGACGTCGACACGGCCATATTCAACCAGGACGAGCAGGTCGGATGCGCCCGGCAACGTCACGATGTTGCGACAAAAAAGTGGGGCGCGGCCGACCGGTGGGTACCGGCCGGCCGCGCCTTGTTGTCGAACTCTTGTCAGTCGACGGGGAACAGCGACACCGTCAGGGCGCCGGAGTAGGTGCCCGGGTCGGTGTTGACGGGCAGGTGCAGGAACAGTCCCGCACCGAGGGTCGCCGAGCCCATGCGGCCGTCGGCAGTCGCGTCGGCGAGGCGCGAGGTCATCGAGAGACCCGTTCCTCCGTCGAGCTTGACGACGGACTCGGGACCGGCGGCAAGGCCCGCGCGCGGGGTCTTGACGACGGGCGACCAACCGAGGTTGGAGGCCTCGACCGATCCGCCGATGGACGTCAGGTCCGTCGAGCGACCCGCGACAGCCCATCCGCCGTCGCCGGCCTGGCGGGCGTTGCGGGAGTCGGTGACCGTGAGGTCGGGCAGTTCGCCCTCGAACACGAACCGGTCTCCGGCGTTCTCGGCCTGCGACAGCGAGACGCCGTCACCGAAGTCCGCGACCGTCAGGGCCAGCGACCCGTCCGCAGCCTGCGGGACGGTCGCCTCGACCGGGATGGACCCGCCCGAGAGCTTGCCCGCGAGAGCGATGAGCGCGTTGGCCGCGGCCGTGCCCTCACCGGCTGCTTCGGCAGCCTTCGCGAGTGCGGCCAGGGTGGCCGGCTCGTTGAGCGGGTCTGCGGAGAGCTCTTCGGCGAGAGCGATCTGCAGACGCGTCTCTGCCAGTGCGTCACCCGTCAGCGTGCCGGCACGCTCGGCCTGGTCCACGAGAGCCTTGGCGACAGCGAAGCTCGCCTCGTGCTCGTAGTGCTCCTGACCCTGAACGTTCGTCTGCGTCGAGGAAACCTCGGCGGCAGCAGCGAGCTCGTTCTCGGTCAGGAAGGCGCTCGGCGTGAGCTTGAACGAGTCGAACCCGCGCGTCAGCTCCGAACCGTAGATGTTGCCGTTGTACCAGTAGGTCGACCAGAAGCCGCCGCTCGCGTTGGACGTGGCGCTGATCGGGCCGCGGTCGAAGAAGGCGATCTCCTTCGGGTTGGCGCTGTCGGTGAAGTCGAACACCGACATGCCGCCCTGGTACCAGGCCTGGACCATGATGTCGCGACCCGGAACCGGAACGAGCGAACCGTTGTGAGCGACACAGTTCTCACGGCTCGTCTGCACGTTCGGGATCTTGTAGTAGCTCGCGAACTTCAGCTTGCCGTCGACGATGTCGAAGATGCCGTTGGCTCCCCAGTTCGACTGGTGGATCGGCTGGCAGTACGCCTGTCCGCCGCCGCCCCACTCGTCGGTGAAGATGACCTTCGTGCCGTCGTTGTTGAACGTGGCCGAGTGCCAGTACGAGAAGTTCGGGTCGGCGACCGCGTCGATCCGCTTCGGGTTCGCCGGGTCGCTGATGTCGATCAGGATGCCGTTGCCCTGGCAGGCGCCGGCGGCGAGACCGATCTCCGGGTAGACCGTGATGTCGTGGCACGCGTTGGTGTTCGGGCTCGGCGAGTAGTTCGCCCCCGAGGGGTGACGCGGGTTCTCGGCGGTCGGGCCGTTCTGGAGACCGTCGACGCGTCCCGTCGTGGCATCCGCGAACAGACGGGACTCGGTCACGACCGCGGCTGCTGCCGGGTTCGCGACGGGGACCTTGATGACCTCGATGCGCCAGCGCGAGGGGTTCGCTGCGTCAGCGGTGTCGTTGTTGCATCCCGCGAGCTGCTCGGCCGAGCGGACGCCCGCCGTGCCCGAGACGTAGATGTAGATGTTCTCGGCGTCATCCGGGTCCTGCAGCACCGTGTGCGTGTGCGAGCCGCGGCAGGTCTGCACGGCGGCGACCTGGACGGGGTTCATCACGTTGCTGATGTCGAAGACACGGACACCGCGGAACACGGGAGCCGACGATCCGGGCACGCAGTCCAGGCGAGCGCTCGTCGCCTCGACCGACATGAACAGGAGGTCGCCGACGACGGAGACGTCGTTCTGGCTTCCCGGACAGTTCAGGATGCTGACCAGTTCGGGCGCGCTCGGGTTCGAGACGTCGTAGAACTGGATGCCGTTGTAGTTGCCCACGATGGCCATGTCGTCCTTGAACGCGATGTCCGAGTTCGTGCTGAGGCCCGCGGTCTTCTGCAGGGTGGCGAGGTGCTCGACACCGCTGGCTGCGACTCCGGCGTCGTAGAGACCGGCGGACAGGCCCTCGCGAGGATCGGTGGGCATCGGATCGGCGACGGCGGTTGTCGCCGACATCATCGAGATCCCGAGGAAGACGGCGCCTGCGGCTGCAAGCGTGCGCGTCCTCCACCGCGATCCCGGGGTGGAAAGTGTACTCATAGGGTTGTGCCCTCTCACTACTTCATCATCGATGTGTCAGGTTGTTTTGGAGCTTGAAGCGCAGATTGGTCGGACGTTCTCCGACGGTTTCTGCACTTCGCATACTTCACAGATATTGAGTTGTATGTAGTGGAATCTATAGGTTTGCTGAGAACCAGCGCTACAGGGGCGTTAAATCTACGTTTCCGAGCACACTTATTCGGTGGTTTCGCGCATGATGGACCGCGCGAGACCCACCCGAGAGGCACCACCATGGCGAAACCTGCCCGGCACGTCCGGATCCTGACCGCGAGCGTCGCAGCGGTGATGGCTCTGGGTCTCACGGCGTGCACGGCTGAGCCGGAAGCATCCGCACCGCTTCCCACGGTCCCCGTCATCCAGCCCGGTGCCCCCGGCGAGCCGAACCGCACGCTTTCGCCCGAGGAAGCCGCCGCGATGACCGGTGCGCCCTACGTCGAGGCCGATGTCGCGTTCATGCGCGACATGCTCCACCACCACTCGCAGGCGCTCATGATGACGGGATACGTGGAAGAGCGGACGACGAACGAGAAGGTCCGCCTGCTCGCTCAGCGCATGGACCTCAGCCAGACCGCCGAGATGGAGCTCATGGAGTCGTGGCTGCAGCAGCGCGGCGAACCGGTGCGCGACCCCGACAGCCGGCACGGCGAGCACAACGCCACGATGCCGGGTCTCCTGAGCGACGAGGAGCTCGCTGCGCTGCAGGCGGCGAGCGGCGCGGCATTCGACAAGCTCTTCCTCGAGTCGATGATCAAGCACCATCAGGGTGCGATCACGATGGTCAACGACCTCTACGCGTCGGGCGGAGGCCAGGACACCGATCTCGACGTCATGGCCGGGCACATCCACGCCGACCAGAACATCGAGATCTCGCGGATGCAGGAGATGCTCGCCGCGATGCGCTGACCCCGCGCCGCACTCGCCGCGCCGCGTCCGGGGCGCGTGTCGTCCCGCCGGGGCGCGTGTCGCCGCGTTCGGGGCGCGTGTCGTCGTGTCGGGGCGTGGATTGTGCGCCCCGGACGGCTGGAGTGCGCCCCGGCACGACGAGCCACGCCCCGGAGTCGGGGGTGAGGCGCCCTAGATGCGGTTGGGGTCTCCCGAAGCCGGGGTTCTCAGATGCGCTGAGGCCTCGGCTGGCTGGGGCTGCTCGCCTCTGGGCGTGCGCGGGTGTGTTCGGGGCGCGTGTCGTCGTGTCGGGGCGGGGATTGTGCGCCCCGGCACGACGAGCCACGCCCCGACGTCGGGGGTGAGGCGCCCTGGATCCGGTTGGGGTCTCCCGAAGCCGGCGCGTCTCCGGAACCCGGAGCCTCGGCTGGCTGGGGCTGGGCGCCTCTGGGCGTGCGCGGGTGTGTTCGGGGCGCGTGTCGTCGTGTCGGGGCGTGGATTGTGCGCCCCGGCAGACGAACCACGCCCCGACGTCGGGGGTGAGGCGCCCTGGATCCGGTTGGGGTCTCCCGAAGCCGACGCGTCTCCGGAACCCGACGCCTCGGCTGGCTGGGGCTGGGCGCCTCTGGGCGTGCGCGGGTGTGTTCGGGGCGCGTGGCGTCGTGTCGGGGCGTGGATTGTGCGCCCCGGCACGACGAACCACGCCCCGGAGTCGGGGGTGAGGCGCCCTAGATCCGGTTGGGGTCTCCCGAAGCCGGCGCGTCTCCGGAACCCGGCGCGTCTCCGGAACCCGGCGCGTCTTCGGATGCCGCGGGCTGCTCGACCTGCGCGGGCTCCTCGACCTGCGCGGGGTTTTCGGCCTGCGGGGGCTCCTCGGCGGCGACGGCGTCGCGGGTCGCGGCGGCTTCCTCGGCCGCGACGGCTGCTTCTGCACCGGCGACCGACGCCGAAGAGGTAGGAGCCGCACCGGCATCCGTGGTTCCGGCATCCGTCGTCGACGCCGCGCCCGTGCCCACGACGCTCGCGGCCGTGGCCGCGGCGACGGCCGCGTCGATCTTGGCCTGCGTGCGGCTCTCGGAACGCTTCCGCGACCACACGATGAACGCGATCAGCGCGGCGAGGATGACGAGGATGACGAGCTGCGACCACGGGATTGTCCAGGCTGTGAACGACGTCGTGGTGGGCCTGAGCTCGGTCGTCACGGGGTCGTCGGTGCCGACGATGGTCGGAGTCGCGGTGACTTCCCCGAACGTCATGAAGACGGGCCAGACCGTGAAGGTCTCGGTCGTGCTCGTCGACTGACGCGGAAGGATCTCTCGAGCCTCGCCCGTCGCCCCGGCGAGAGCGATGTCGAACAGGGCAGTGACATCCGTCGCGGTCGTCGCGCCGAGGCGGACGTTGCCGTTGTTGGCGAGGTCGTAGGTGATCTCGAGGGTGCCCGGCGCGAACGGGTTCCAGTTCGGGTGGAAGGTCGCCACGATGTTCTCCGGCGTGACGTTCGCGACCACCTCACCGGTGACCCGGAGGTGCGCACGCACGCCGACGCGGGTCGTGAACTGCACGGGGGAGTCTCCCGCCTGCAGAAGCTCGGCGACGATCCCGGCCGGGTGGTCGCCGGGCGAGGCATCGGCGGGCACCGAGATCTCGACGGGGACTGTGAGGCTGCCTCCCGCGGGGATCTCCACCTGATAGCCGCCTGACTCCTCCGGCGTGAGGTCGGCGAGGGGTCCGAGGGTGATCCAGGAACCGCCGTCGGTCGGCGCCTGCTCCGCGGGGATGAGGTCGAAGTTGCCGTCATCGGTGACGACTCCGTCGCTCGCGTAGATGCGGAACAGGGCGGGACGGGCCGAGAAGTTGGTGACGACGACCTGGTCGCTCACGGTCGCCCCGGGATCGAGGCGGTGGCGCAACGACACGCGCCCGTCGGGACCGTCGGCTCCACCGGGCGCGATCGCCCATGTCGTGGAGTCGGTGGGAGCGGGAGTGGGCGTGTCCTCATCAGCGGGGGCGCTGGCGAACACGGCCGTCGAAGAAGGAGCGACGGGTGTTGCGTAGGCGGTGGCCGCGGGGCCGGCGAGAAGCGCAGCGGCGGCAAGGACGGCGAGGGGGGAAAGCGCGCGTCGGTGACCCATGAAATTCATCCTGTCAAACAAAAGGGGGCGCGGCCGACCGGTGGGTACCGGCCGGCCGCGCCTTGTTGTCGAACTGTTGTCAGTCGACGGGGAACAGCGACACCGTCAGGGCGCCGGAGTAGGTGCCCGGGTCGGTGTTGACGGGCAGGTGCAGGAACAGTCCCGCACCGAGGGTCGCCGAGCCCATGCGGCCGTCGGCAGTCGCGTCGGCGAGGCGCGAGGTCATCGAGAGACCCGTTCCTCCGTCGAGCTTGACGACGGACTCGGGACCGGCGGCAAGGCCCGCGCGCGGGGTCTTGACGACGGGCGACCAACCGAGGTTGGAGGCCTCGACCGATCCGCCGATGGACGTCAGGTCCGTCGAGCGACCCGCGACAGCCCATCCGCCGTCGCCGGCCTGGCGGGCGTTGCGGGAGTCGGTGACCGTGAGGTCGGGCAGTTCGCCCTCGAACACGAACCGGTCTCCGGCGTTCTCGGCCTGCGACAGCGAGACGCCGTCACCGAAGTCCGCGACCGTCAGGGCCAGCGACCCGTCCGCAGCCTGCGGGACGGTCGCCTCGACCGGGATGGACCCGCCCGAGAGCTTGCCCGCGAGAGCGATGAGCGCGTTGGCCGCGGCCGTGCCCTCACCGGCTGCTTCGGCAGCCTTCGCGAGTGCGGCCAGGGTGGCCGGCTCGTTGAGCGGGTCTGCGGAGAGCTCTTCGGCGAGAGCGATCTGCAGACGCGTCTCTGCCAGTGCGTCACCCGTCAGCGTGCCGGCACGCTCGGCCTGGTCCACGAGAGCCTTCGCCAGCGCGAAGCTCGGCTCGTGCTCGAAGTGGGCCTGACCCTGCACGTTCGTGTAGTCGGCCATGACCTCTTCGGCGGCGGCGATCTCGTTGGCCGTGAGGAACTCGCTCGGCTGCAGCGCGAGGCTGTCGAAGCCGCGACCGATCTCGTTGCCGAAGATGGCGCCGTTGTACCAGTAGGTCGACCAGTAACCCGAGAGGACGAGCGCCGTCGGGCTCATGGGGCCGCGGTCGAAGAAGGCGATCTCCTTCGGGTTGGCGCTGTCGGTGAAGTCGAACACCGAGAGACCACCCTGGTACCAGGCCTGAACCATGATGTCGCGACCGGGAACCGGAACGAGCGAACCGTTGTGAGCGACACAGTTCTCCTGAGCCGTCTGCGGCGCAGGCATCTTGTAGTAGCTCTTGAACTGGAGCTTGCCGTCGACGATGTCGAAGATGGCGTTCGCGCCCCAGTTCAGCGGGTCGGTTGCGCGGCAGCGAGCACCGGAGCCGCCACCCCACTCGTCGGTGAAGACGACCTTGGTGCCGTCGTTCGAGAACGTCGCCGAGTGCCAGTACGCGAAGCGCGGGTCGGTGACCGCGTCAATGCGCTTGGGGTCGGCGGGGTTGCTGATGTCGATCAGGACGCCGTTGCCCTCACAGGCGCCGGCCGCGAGACCGATCTCGGGGTAGGCCGTGATGTCGTGGCAGGCGTCCGTCGCCGACGTCGACTGGAGGCCCTCGCCGTGGCTTCCGCCGGGCCAGAGACCTGCGGGGCTGCCGGTCGCGGCATCCGTGAAGAGACGTGCCTTGTTGATGACCTCGGCAGCTGCGGGGTTCGCGAGCGGGACCTTGATGACCTCGACGAGGAACCGCGATCCGAGGACCGGGTTGCCGTTCTCGTCGAGCTGCGAGGCGACAGTGTTGCCGCTGCGGTCGGTGCAGCCACCCGGCACGTTGGCCGTCGTGGTGCGGACGCCCGCGGTTCCCGAGACGTAGATGTAGACGTTGTCGGGGTCGTCAGCGTCCTCGACGACGGTGTGCGTGTGCGAGCCACGGCACGTCTGAACGCCCGTCACCTGGACGGGAGCGAGGATGTTGCTGATGTCGAAGATGCGCACGCCGCGGAAGTTCTGCGGGTCGCTTGCAGCCGGGCTCGGCGTGGAGCCGCAGTCGAGGCGACCGGGGGCCGACTCGACCGACATGAACAGCAGGTCGCCGTAGACCGAGACGTCGCCCTGTCCACCCGGACACACGAAGGTTCCCTTCAGTTCCGGCGCTGCCGAGTTGCTGATGTCGTAGACCTGGAAACCGTTGTAGTTGCCGGAGATGGCGTAGTTGCCCGTGAAGGCGAGGTCGGAGTTGTAGTTGTTGAACGCCTCGGACTTGGGAGTCGTCGACATCAGCTCGATGTTCTTCGCGGCCTGGCCGGCGTCGAAGACGCCTGCCGACAGCCCGACGCGGGGGTCAACGTCGACCGTGTCCGCGTTGGCTGCCATGGAGGTGGCGGAGATCATCGAGACGCCGAGGGCGATGGCCCCTACGGCTGCGAACGCGCGAGACTTCCAGCGCGCCCGCTCGGGTGATCGGGTGTACATACGGGTATGCCCTTCTTGGTTCTGATTTCTGTTGCTCATCAGCGTTTTGTCAGGATCTTGCGAAGGTTGAAGCGCATTCGGCTGAACTTCGGGAAGTCCGCCGGAGCACTTCGCTTACAACGGAAATATGCAGTTGTATGGTGAGGAATCTATACGTTCCCTGAAAATTTGCTAGTCCCCTGCCTGTAACGCTTATGTTTCGGATGCCGCGAAACGTGTAGATATCGCGCAAGATGGACCGACCACACCCGAGAGGTTCCACCCATGTCGACAGCGACGAAGCTTGCGGCTCTGGGGGCCGCCGCACTGCTCGCGATCAGCCTCGCCGGCTGCACCGAAGCGCCTGAGCAGCCCGTTCTGCCCACGGCCCCCGTCGTGCAGCTCGGCGGACCCGGCGAACCCAACCGCACGCTGTCCCCGGAAGAGGCAGCGCAGCTCACCGGTCCTCCATACGTGCAGCAGGACGTGGACTTCGTGCGCGACATGCTCCACCACCACTCGCAGGCGATCGTCATGACCGGTTACGTCAAAGACCGCACCGACAACGAGAGCGTCCAGCTGCTGGCCGAACGGATGGCGATCGGTCAGGAGCAGGAGATGGAGCTCATGGAGCGGTGGCTGCAGGAGCGCGGCGAACCGGTGCGCGACCCCGACAAGGGCCATGGCGAGCACAACATGAGCATGCCGGGCCTTCTCACCGATGCCGAGCTGGCCGAGCTCGAGGCGGCGCGCGGAGAAGAGTTCGACCGTCTGTTCCTCGAGTTCATGATCAAGCACCACACCGGAGCGACGCAGATGGTGACGACGCTCTATGCCGAGGGCGGCGGAAACGAGACGCCCGTCGACACGATCGCGCGCGAGATCGAGGCCGACCAGAACATCGAGATCATCCGCATGAACGAGATGCTCGCCGACATGTCGTGATCCGGCGGCCTGATGCGTGTCGACGGGGCCCGCTACGCTGGCGCCCATGACGACACTCGTTCTCACGATCGTCGGGGCAGACCGCGCGGGTCTCGTCGCCGAGGTGGCCGACATCGTCGCCCACCACGGCGGCAATTGGGAGCGCAGCGAGCTCGCGGAGTTGTCCGGAGCATTCGCGGGGATCGTCGAGGTGTTCGTTCCTTCCGGCCGTGCGGATGAACTGAGCTCCGCGCTCGGCGTTCTCGACGGCATCCTCACCGTCTCCGTCCATCACGCGGCTGACGCGTCGGCCGACGACACCGCGCAGCGCGACGACTCGGCGCAGCGCGTGGTGATCGACGTGATCGGCAACGACCACCCCGGTATCGTTCGCGAGATCACCGGGGTCCTGCGCGAACACGGCCTGTCGATCGATCGCATGACGACGGAGACGCGCGATGCGGCGATGTCCGGGGGCCGCCTGTTCGAAGCGTCCGTCGTCGCGCGGGTCGCGGCATCCGTCGATCTCGAGGCCGTCTCGACAGAGCTCGAGCGACTTGCGGCAGAGATCCGCGTCGACGTGACTCTCGCCGGCTGACGACGTCGCACCCGCGGCAGGACCTATCGCGGGTGCGTCCGACGACCTAGAGTCGAAGCGACCCGACTTCTGGGGCGTCGGATCCGGTCTTTTGCGCGCGCCGCGGGTCACGGCCCCTGATCGCGAGCGTTCCCCGCCGCCGCGGTCAGGGGTCCGGACGTTTCCGGGTGGACAGCGGCGCCGCCCTCATGCGAGCCTGATCGCAGGCCATCGCTCTCAGAGGTCGTGCCGCAGAGATGTCCCCAGCATCGAGTCCGTCCCCAGCGGGCGTCCGGCACCCGGGCATGGCTCAGGTCGTCCCGGTCGAGCAGCGCCAACTGCTCGACCGGGACGCCCGCCAGAATGGCGGAGAAGTTCTGCGACCCCCAGGCCCCCAGTACTCCCCAGCAGGACCGGTCTCCGCGGATCCGCCAAGATCCCCCAGCGCATCGAACTCGGCCCTGAGAAGACGCTAGCGTGTCCCCCATCCGGTGGACAACCATTTGAGCGACTCCTGAGCCAGTGCTGAGGTTCACGTCGTCGAGAACCCGCGTCTGCGGCGATCCGGAGCATCGAGCTGCGGCCGCCTTGTGGATAACCGGGAATCATCCACAGCTTCTCGCTTCCGCCCTTTCCGCTCCCGCCCGGTCAATACGCTGACCGGCGGGCCGACCGTGCGCAGGAGACGCGCTCACGTCTGCTCATCGCGGCGCGGAACTTCGTGCTGCGATCGTGCGGTCGAGGCCAGGGGTGGCAGCCCCCGGCCTCGACCTCGTCCCACGCAAGAGATGAGACTCGAGAGAGGTACCGCATGCCCAGGCATGGAACTGAGGAGAGCTTACTGAGAAGACCTCGCGCGGAGGACGCGGGGCGCTGGAGCCGATACCGATCGCGCGTGAGACCCGGGCGCTGGCGCCAGGCGGTCGCCGCCGTCGTCACGGTGGCGACGTTGTCCGCGAGCGGGATCGTCGGTGTCTCCATGGCCCACGCAGCGGGACAGGGACCAGGGTTCGGCACGTGGCCCTCCAGCACGATCGGATGGGAGGGTGGCGTCGTGACCCCCGACGGCTCTATCGCGTATTGCTTCGAGCCGGGTCACTCCAACCCGACGGGGTCGACGACGGATGGTGGGGTGCAGGGTGTCTTGACCTCCACGACACCGTTCGGATCGAACAGCGTCGCGGGCGACACTCTCGCGCGGATCAACCGCGTCGTGACGGAGTACGGCCAATCCTGGGACAACGTGCAGGCCTCGGCGGTGTCCTTCGTCGTCAAGCACCTCGCGAATCCCGAAGCGATGTACCGATCCTCAGGGTGGAACGGGTCGCGCGACCTCAGCGGATTCATCAACTGGAAACTCGTCAGAACCGTCGGCTCAGCGACCGTCGCGGCGATCCAGTCCCGCGCCCACGAGATCCTGAGCGCGACCGAGGGGACCGTGGCGGGCGCAGCGGGCGAGGGATCCGGGACGATCTCCTTCTCGATCGACCCCGTCGACAACTACAAGGGCACGGCGACCGTCCGGTTGTCGCCGGCATCGGCGGTCGCGAGCGTGAGCCTGGTGAACGGCGTGTTCGTGGAGACCGGCTCGGCCACGATGGCGGGCCTGCGCGACGGGCAGACCGTCCGCGTTCGCGGCGTCCCGCCGGGCCCCGACGGAAACAGCTACCGGATCACGGCCACGGGTCGTGCCGAGATGGCCGCGGGTTTCGCGGGCAACGTGCGGGTGTGGCATACCTCCGGTCAACAGGGCGTCGCGGGGCCGGGCGAGCGCGCAGGCGGGGCCTTCGCGATCGCGGGAAAGGACGCCGCTGATCGCTCGGTCCGGTTCCAGCCGGTCGTCACGACACTGACGGGCAGTGTCACTCCCGACGGCAAGCTCGTCGACGCTCTGACGTTCTCGACGGCGCCTGACGCGTCGGGCCTGAAGAACCGCTGGCCGAAGCGGAGCGACGGCACGGCGTTCGAGGTCGCGTTCGACGTGACCGCGTACGGACCGTTCGCCGCCGCCCCCGTGCCCTCAGACGACCCGCCCCCGGGAGCGACGGCGGTCGAGACCGTGACGGTGATGTCCGGACCGGAGGGACCCGGTGCGACGGCGGCGGCGGAGTTCACGGGACTCGTGCCCGGCGGCGTCTACACCTTCGTCGCGGCGTACAACGCTCAGGCGACTCCCGCACCGACACGTGCATTCATCGCCGAGGGGTACTCCTGGAAGCACGGGTTCGGCATGGCGGAGGAAACCACAGTCGTCCCGATGGATGTCGACCTCTCCTCTCAGATCGGATCGAGCACGGTCCCGTTGAGCGGAACGTCGACCGACACGGTCATCGTCGAGAACGGGGGCGTATGGCTGGAACGCGACGGCGCGCCCGTCGTCGTGACGCTGCGCGGCGACTACGTCTACGTGCCGACGGCAGACGGCGAAGTCGTTCCCGGGCCTTCCGACGCGCTGCCGGCGAACGCCCGGGTCGTGGCGACCCGGTTCCTGACGGTCGACGCGCCCGGCGCGTACGAGATCGATGACCCACCCACCGCTGTCGCGTCGGGTGCGGGATACATGACATGGCGATGGTCGCTTCAGCGTGGCGACCAGCCGGCGGAGACAGCCGATTGGGTGCTCGAGGAGTTCGAGCAGTATCTCGACCCGACCCAGACGCAAGAGATCCTGCAGCCCGAGATCTCCACGAAAGCGCAGGCCGGCGCGGTCCCGGACGGAACCGCATCCGACACGGCGATCGTCGCCGGCACCCTGCCTGCGAACGGGGCGACCGTGACGTTCGAAGCCTTCGACGTGCCCACCGAGGCACCGGAGGACGTCGCGGACGTCTGCGTAGCCGAGAACCTCGTGTTCTCAGACACGGATGCCGGTCAGCTGATCACGCAGCCCGGTGAGTACCCGGGGCCGGAGATGACGACGTCGGCGTACGCCAAGACTCTGTGGGTGGAGTCGCTCTGGTCGGTGCCCGCCGACGGCGGGGAACGCGAGCTGATCGCGCGCGGTGAGTGCGGCGTGCGTCAGGAGACGACGTTCACCGTCGACGTGACGACGCAGATCCGCACCGCGGGGTCGGCGCCGAAGGTCGAGGTCGGCGAGCGGATCTGGGATATCTCGGAGACGCGCGGCTGGGTGCCCGAAGGTGGTCGGCACCTCTACCACGTCTACGTCTGGCAGGGCAGCACGCCAGTCTGCGACGACACGACGCTGATCGCGACCCTCGAGTCGACGCACGGCACGCTGGACGGCGGTCTGTACCCTGACGACGAACCGCTCGTCGAGGAGAGCGAGCCGCTCACCGTGCCGGCTTCGGCCCGCGGCGGGTCGATCGGGTTCATCGAGCACCTCGTCGACGAGATCGGGCGCACGGTCTCGAAGGGCGAGTGCGGTGACGCGACCGAGACCGCCGCGGTCGCGGGTCGGCCTCTCGCCGCGACCGGAGGCGGAGACGTGCCGCTCTGGGTGCCGCTGTCGGGCGCAGCGGCAGTGGCCGTGGGCGTCGCGGTCGTCGTCACGGGAATGGTCCGTCGCAAGGCGCGGTCGAACGAGCCGTGAGAGAGAGGTCGGGGCGGGAGACGCTCGCCCCGACCTCTCTTCTCTCACTCGTCTGCGACGAAGGTCCCCTGGTGGTATCTGAGGCGCGGCTTGCCCTCGTGCACAATCCACATCGACGCGTGCCGGCTCGAGCGCTCGCGACCCTCGACCCGGAAGGTCACGAGGATCACGTCCGCCGCCACTTCGCGCACCTCCCATTCGTCGGTGCGAGGGGTGGGGCGGTCCTTCTCTTCCAGAAGCGCGGCGATGATGTCCTCGCGCGTCCAGCGTCGCCCCGACCTCCCCACCTCGACGAAGTCGGGATGCAGCAGCTCCCGCAATCGCGCCGCGTCGTGCCGGGTCGCGGACGTGAGGAGCTCCTTTTCGGCCGCCCTCACCTTTGCACCGTCCATGCGTCGATTGTCGCGCCTCCTGCTCCCACGGCGTATTCAGCAGCAGTCGAACCGCCGGTCATGCGTGTTCGGGAAGAGCTCTTCGGTGCTCGCATCGGAGCCCGCCGTCAGGTGATCGACGAGCGCGGTCAGTTCGTCGATCGTGCGGTGGCGACCGTCTCTGACGACGGCGGTGACAGTGCCCAGATGCGTGACGTCCGTGAGGGGGTCGGACTCGAGGAGGACGAGGTCGGCGTCAGCGCCGGGCGCGATGATCCCCATCGTCGCGGTCCGCCCGAGGTACTCCGCGGGAGCCGTCGTCGCCATGCGCAGGATGTCCAGCGGTGAGATGCCGGCCTTGCTGAGCTCCTGGAACTCGAGCTGCATCCGCTGACCGGGCAGTTTGCCCTGCCCGTCAGTGCCGGCCAGCATCGGCACTCCCGCGTCGTGGAGGATCTTCGTGATCCGCACGACCGTCTCGTACACGAGCCGATACGTGTCCCGCGTGCTGGGGGGAAGGGCTGTGAAGGTCTCGAGCACCTCGGCGTAGTCGGCGCGGGCGGTGCTGCTCATACGATCCAGCCACGGATCGCCGCGGTAGCCGTCATCGTCCATGAGGTACTGCGTGCGCAGCCGCACGAGCGTCGGCGAGTGCCATGTGCCGTTGTGGACGAACACCCCCGCCAGCGCGCGCGCTCTCGTTTCATCGAACGACGAGACCGCCTCGCGCAGGGACTCGGCGACCTCGGGCGGGTCGAAGGCCGCGGGATTGATGAGCGTCTTCGCTGACCTCGCGGTGAAGATCTCCTCGAAGAAAGGGAGCCCGCCGACCCATCCCGGGAAAGGGAGGGACGTGTCGACCCCGCCCACCAGGGCATCCCGCCGGGATGAGCTCTCGATCCAGATGCCCTTCGACGCGCCGAGGTGCTCGATGCAGTCGAAGCCGGCCGCGGAGGCCTCGGACGGGAGCACGGACTCCGGAAGATGCCCGGCGATCCGAAGCCCCACGTGATGGGCGCGCTCGATGGCGGCGAAGAACACGTCACGATCGGTGAGGACCATCTTGATGAAGTCGGCGCCATTGTCGTACTGCTCATCGATCACTCGCGCGACGTCGTCGACGGACCCCGCGTTGAACGGCGTCAGGATGTCCCCCGGCATCGCCAGCAGCCGAGGGCTGTCCGGGCCGAGTGGGAGGCGATGCTCCGCGCGGTAGCGCAGCGTCTCGGTCGTTCCGAGCATCTGTCGCATGCCCGTGACGCCCTCGGCGAGCATCGTGGCCATCATGAGACTCGCATTCTCCGCCTGTATCGCGTGCGTGTGCATGTTGTTGTAGCCGGGCACCGCGAAACGACCGGCCCCGTCGATGACGTCGGCCGCACGGGCATCCGGGAAGGAGGAGGGGGAACCGACGGCGATGATCCGCCCGTCGCGCACGAGGATGGAGGCGTCGTCCTGCCGAGTGCCGTCTCGCGGATCGATCACTGTCACGTGATCGATCCGCAGCGAGCCGGCCGCGCCGGGAGCGACGCGCGGCGATCTCGAAGTGGTCAGGTGGCGGACGATCGGCAGGGCGGCGCCGGCGAGTCCCGCGCCGAGCACGGTGGCCCCGGCGACGGCGAAGAACTGGCGACGGGAGCGCTTCTTCGCCGCAGGCCGAGACGGCGTCGCATCGGGGGATCCCTCTGCTCGCTCGGCTGCGCTGACGGATTCAGCATCTTCTGCGGATGTCTGCCCGGTCATCTATCGATCACACTCGCTCGCGAAGAGGTCCGTCATCCCCTGGGCGTCCGCCGACACCGGCGCGCTGACGAAGAGGTGCGTCTCGCCCTGAGTGAGCACGACATCGATCACGGAGACGTCACCTGTCGAAGGGAGAGGGATGCCGCTGTCCAACAGCGCGGGCGCTCGATCGCCCAGCAGTAACGCGACCCGCTCCGGAGGGAGGGAGAGGCCCGCGACCTGCACGCTGCGGGGGATCAAAGCCCATCTGTCGCCCTGCATGACCGGGACGAGCAGCACGCGGACGGGCACGTGCCGGCCGCGGAGCTCGATCTCCACGTCCACGCTGATGCCCTCGGCGGTCGTCGACACCGCGACGTCGCGACCGGTGCGGCACTCGACGATCGACTGGATGGCCGGATCGTCGACGGATGCTTCGATGTCGACGCGACCGGTGGCGAGGGACCACAGCGCAAGTCCTCCCGCTGCGGCGAGGTCGACTCCGGGGATGTCGGCAGCGCGGGCGTCGAGCGCTGAGTCGACCTGTGTGCGGACGATGACCTCCGCCGTGATCACGAGCAGGGTCATCGTCGCGAGGATGGGCACCACGATGAGAAGGGGGCGGCGCCAGCGAGTGGGGAACATTCCGCGAGTTCACCACGCGCGTCTCGTCGCGGGCGGCGGAGAAGCTGACGGCGTGCTGACGGGTCACTGACGGATGCGGCGGCGCCGAGTCGTCAGGTGAGCGTCAGGTTCGGCGGCGGAGGTTCGTCAGGCGGACGGGATCGGATGGACGACGTCGTCACGTTCGATCCGGAGGACTCATGTCGCTCGCTCTTCATCGCCTGGGCCGATTCATCGGTCGTCACAGGTTCGCTGTCATCGGTGCTTGGGTGATCGTGCTCGTGCTGATCGGCGGGGCCGGATTCGCCATCGGGCCGGCCTTCGAAGACGACAACACGATCCCGGGGACCGAGTCGCAAGAGGGGCAGGACGTCCTCGCGACCCGTTTCGGCAACGCCGCCTCAGGAGCGAGCGCGCAACTGCTGTTCAGCGCCGAGGACGGCGACATCACCGATGATGACGCGATCTCGGTCATACAGTCCCGACTCGATGACATCGCCGTCGTCGACGGGGTCGCGGCGGTCAGCGCGGTCGATGACCTCACCATCGACGATGAGGGCGGCGCCGCGCTGGCCACCGTGCAGTTCGACGATCGCAAGCCTGCCGAGACGGTGCTGGAGGAAACGCGCGAGGCGGCGGTATCAGACGCGGACGGCGTCGTCTCGACGATCGGGGGCAGCAGCTACAACGCCGTCGAGGAGCAGAGCCATCTCGGCGAGGTCATCGGGATCGGCGTGGCGCTGATCGTCCTGCTGATCACGTTCGGCTCGCTCCAGGCCGCGGGGATGCCGTTGATCGCGGCGCTCATCAGCGTCGGGACGACGCTCGGCGCGCTACTCGTCGCTTCTCACCTGACCGCGATCTCGCCGTCGACGTCGGCGTTCGCCAGCATGCTCGGACTTGCTGTCGCGATCGACTATTCCCTGTTCATCCTGTCGCGCCACCGGCACGAGCTCGCCAACGGACAGCCGCCTCGGGAGGCGATCGCGCGCGCCCTGGGCACGGCGGGCACGGCGGTCGTGTTCGCAGGCCTCACGGTCGTGATCGCTCTCGCGGGTCTGTTCGTCGTCGGCATCCCGACTCTCACGGTGATGGCCGTCGGCGGCGCACTGTCGGTGGCAATGGCGGTGCTCGTGGCCATCACGCTGTTGCCGGCGATCGCCCTGCTCGCGGGAACGCGTCTGCGGCCCCGCCCGCGTCGGAGCGCCATCACGCGCGCGCCGCTCTCGCAACGGTGGATCCGCCTCGTCACGCGTGCTCCCGCGGCCACGATCCTCCTCGTTGTTCTCTGTCTCTGCGTGGTGGCCGTCCCGGCGGCGTCGATGCAGCTCGGGCTTCGCGACGCGAGCACTCAGCCCGCCGGGACGTCGGCACGAGATCACTTCGACAACGTCGCCGAGGCGCTCGGGCCGGGTTGGAACGCTCCCCTCCTCGTCACCGTCGACGTCCTGTCGACGACGAACCCCGTCGAGACGATCGAGGAGCTGCAGAGCACGCTTGAGGGTCTCGGCGGTGTCGAGGCGGTTCCTCTCGCGACCCCCAACGCCGCCGGCGACACGGGGCTTCTGCGTGTGATTCCCGAGGGCGGTCAGAACGACCCCGCGACGTCGGAGCTCGTGAAAGACATCCGCGCTCAGGCGTCGGAGTGGGAGGAGGAGTTCGGCGTCTCCGACATCCGCGTCACGGGAACGACCGCCATCAACATCGACGTGTCCGCGCGGATGCAGGCGGCTCTGCTCCCCTTCACCCTCACCGTCGTGGGACTCTCGCTGATCCTCCTGCTGCTCGTCTTCCGGTCCATCTGGGTGCCGGTGAAAGCCACCCTCGGCTTCCTCCTGTCCGTGGGAGCGGCGTTCGGAGCGATTGTCGCCGTCTTCCAGTGGGGGTGGTTCCCGGCCCTCCTCGGCGGCGACTCACCGGGGCCGCTGGTCAGCTTCCTTCCGATCCTCGTGATCGGCGTCCTCTTCGGTCTCGCGATGGACTACGAGATGTTCCTGGTGAGCCGGATGCGGGAGGAGTTCAGCTACACGGGCGACGCCCGGGAAGCGGTCGAGCGGGGCTTCCGGCACTCCGCACCGGTCGTCACAGCTGCCGCGGTGATCATGATCTCGGTCTTCGTCGCATTCGTGCCCGGCGGGAACGACACGATCAAGCCCATCGCGTTCGGGTTGGCGGTCGGTGTCTTCGTCGATGCGTTCCTCGTCAGGATGACGCTCGTGCCCGCCGTCATGATCGCCCTCGGCCGCCACGCGTGGTGGCTGCCGTGCTGGCTCGACCGCGCGCTGCCCGTCGTCGACATCGAGGGCGAATCCGTCATGCGCCAGGCTGCCGTCGACGACTCGGAGGCGTCGCGGCTCGCCGTCAGTGCACGCGACCTGCGTGTCCACGAGGGAGACATGCCCGTCACGGCCGACATCGGATTCGGCGAACTCGCGGTGCTCACGGTGACGGACGAGCCGCACGGCCTGGCCCTCGCGCGGGCCCTCAGCGGTCACGCGCGTCCCGCCGCGGGGACCGTCGCGGTGGGGGGCGCCGTGCTCCCCGACGCCGCGGGGAGAGTGCGTCGGCTGGCGGCGATCGCCACGTCCGATGCGGTCCCTCCGACCGGGACGGTCCGCGACTACGCCCGGTCGCTCGTCGCAGTGGCCGGTGGGCGGCGGGGAGTCCGACAGGAGCGGATGCGCATGGTCGAGGATTTCCTTCCCGACACGCGTGCGCTGATCGCCCTCCTGGACCCGTCCGCGCGGCAGCACGTGGCCGCCGTCGTGGCGTACGCGTGCGGTGCACGCATCCTGCTGCTCCCGGGTCCGGCCGACACCGGTCGAGCCCGTCGTCTCGTGGATGCCGGGGCGACCGTCATCCTGTTCACCGTCGCGCCGCCGGACACCGCCCCCGTCGCCGCCCTCGAGATCGGAGCTTCTGTATGAGCATCACCCGTCTTCGTTCGACGTCGATCGTCCTTGCGGTCGCGATCGCGCTCCCGCTCGTCGGCGCCGCGGTGATGTCCTGGAGCCTCGCCGATCGCCTGGACCGTGCAGACGAGATCCCCGTCGCGATCGTCAACAACGACGAGATCATCACGGGCGACCGTCCGATGGCGGCGGGACGCGCCCTCTCGGACGCGCTCGTGCACCCGGAGGACGAGGCCGCGGCGCTGGGGTGGACGATGACCGACGAAGAGGATGCCGCCGACGGGCTGGAGCACGGCGAGTACTTCGCGGTGCTGACCATTCCCGAGGACTTCTCAGCCGCCGTCCTGTCGGTGGGCGGTGACGATCCCATCTCGACGGAACTGCTTCTGGAGACCGACCCGGCGGCTTCAGCGACGGCAGCCCTGGCCTCTCGGGTCGTGACAGAGACGGCGGCCGCCACGCTCGGCCGCGACATCACAGAGGCGTTCGTCAGCACCACGATCGGTGGGTTCGGTGAGGTCTCGACGGCGCTCTCCGCCTCGGCCGAAGGGGCCGATCAGCTCGCCGACGGCGCCGCCGGCCTCAGCGAGGGTGCCGCTCAGGTCGACGAGGGCACGGCACGACTGGCGGACGGGCTCGAGCAGCTGAGCGCTGGGACGGGGGAGATCGCCGCCGGCACCGATCGGCTCGCAGCGGGCGCGACCTCGCTCGCGGACGGCGCGGCGGAGCTCGCTCGTGGCGCGGGATCCGTGGCATCCGGAACGTCCCAGGTCGCGGACGCGACAGCGGACCTGGCGGCGGGGTCTCCGCAGCTGGCCGACGCGCTCGCCGACCTCGCCGCCTCGTGTCCGGCGGTGTCGAGGTCGCCCCAGTACTGTGATGCGGTCGCTCAGGCTTCGCAGTCCGCCCAGACGTTGGCGTCGGCGTCGGCCCAGGTGGCTGCGGGGGCGGCGGCGACCGCATCGGGTGCCGGGACGCTGGCGACCTCATCCGGCGAGTACGCCGCGGGGGCGTCGGAGTTCGCCGCCGCGGCGACAGCGGTCGCTTCGGGCGCGGACGGACTCGTGTCCGCGACCACCGAAGCGGCCGGAGGGGCGGACGACCTTGCCGTCGCGACGGCGAAGCTGTCAGCCGGCGCCGGCGAGCTCACGACGGGAACACAGGAGCTCGCCGACGGCCTCGGCGACGGCGCGGCATCCGTCCCCACCTACACCGACGAGGAGATCGAGCAGCTCTCTGCCGTGGTGACGGAGCCGGTCACGGTGTCGAGCGAGGCGACCAGCTCCGGCTCGGGCGTTCTGCCCGCCGCGATCGCCGCGATCGTCCTCTGGCTCGCGGCGATCGTGACTCTCGCGGTCCGCTCGCATGCCGCATCCTTCATCGCGTTGCATTCGCCGGCGTCGACCTTCCGTCTGACGATGGTCGCCCTGCGGGGCAGGATGGGGATCGCCGCCCTGCAGGGCGTCGCTGTTACGGCGGTCATCGCGGCGTTCGGGTTCGAACTCGACTCCATGCTGCGGATCGGCGTCCTTTCCGTGCTCGCCGCGATGAGCTTCACCGTGCTCCTCACGGGCCTGCAGACCCTTCTGCGGAACTGGAGCCTCGTCGCGTTCGCGGCTCTCACGCTCGTGCAGACGGCGACGCTGTCGATGCTGCTGCCGCTGCAGACGGCGCCGTCCTGGATCGCCGCACTGGATCCGTTCCTGCCTGTCACTGCCTTCACTCGCCTCGCCGCCGAGCTCGCGAGCGGGGCGACGCTGCTCGATCCGGCCGCAGTCGTCGTGTGCCTCCTCGCGTGGACCGTGATCGGCGTCGCGCTCGCGTTCGTGGGCATCCGCGTTCGGCGAGCGAGTCCGGCGAGCCCCGCGGCCTTCACGGCGGGGGGAGGCATGCGTGGAAGGATGGCGGCATGAGCGCGCGAGTCCTCCTCGTCGACGATGACGAGGAGATCCGGACCATGCTCGACTCGACGTTGACGTTCGCCGGGTTCCAGACCTCGGTCGCAGACGGGGCGCTCCCGGCCCTCGACGCCCTCGCTGCCGACGCACCCGACGTCATCGTGCTCGATGTGACCATGCCCACGATGGACGGGTTCGAACTCGGGCGACTCATCCGCGATCGCGATGCCCAGATCCCCATCATCTTCCTCTCGGCACGAGACGGTGTCGACGATCGCGTCCGCGGGCTGCGGCTGGGCGGGGACGACTACCTCGTCAAGCCGTTCAACGCGATCGAGCTCATCGCACGCATCGAGGCCCTCCTGCGCCGACGGGATGCCGGTGAGCCGACCTCCGCACCGGACACGGCGCTGCAGGTGGGCGACCTGCGCGTGGACATCGATCGCCACCTCGTGTGGAGGGCGGATCACCTCGTCGAGCTGTCGCCGACCGAGTTCAGGCTCCTCGAGCTGCTCATGCGCAATGCCGGCAGGGTGCTCTCGAAGAGCGTTATTCTGCAGGAGATCTGGATGTACGACTTCGGCGGCGACGCGAACGTCGTCGAGCGATTCATCTCGAGCCTGCGGCGGAAGATCGACGGAGACCAGCCCTCGATGATCCGAACCGTTCGCGGCTTCGGGTACAGCATCCGCGACGACGGGACGGCGTGACGTGAGGTCGATCCGCGGCCGGTTGACGCTCACGCTTTCGCTCGTGTTCGTGGCGATCGTTCTCGGGTTCGCCCTGATCGGGTCAGTCGCCGTCCCCTCGCTCCTCCTTCAGCGCGACACCGACCGCCTGGAGGAGACCGCTGACCGCGTGACTGCGAGTCTTCGCGTCAGCGGTGGCGTCACGATCGGTCCCGGAGCTCTTCAGAACTTTGTCGCCGAGGGGTTCGGTGTCGCGCTGCTCTCGGGCGACGTCGTCGTCGGAACGTGGGGGCTCCCTTCCGAAGATGCTGAGACGGGACTCGAGACGCCGGGGACAGAGCAATCCCTCACAGAGCGGATCGATGTCCGCGGGCTCGGGTTGAACTACGCCGCAGACGGCACGACCTCGGAGGTCACGACGGTCGTGCTGAGTCTCCGCACAGCCTCGCGCGACATGACCGCGACCCTCGTCGTCACCGTGCTCGTCGTGATAGCCGTCGCCACGACGGCGGCTCTCATCACGGCGGCGGCGCTTGGCGTGGGGCGGGGCCTGCGACCGCTCGCGGCCATGGCGGACCACGCCGAGCTCATCGCGGACGGCGACCGGACGGTGCGGCTCCCCGTGGACAGTGCGGGCGACCCGGCGATCGCGCGAATGGCACAGACGGTGAACACCGCGTTCGATGCTCAAGAGGATGCCGAGAACCGTATGCGGGCGTTCATCGCTGATGCGTCGCACGAGTTGCGCACACCGCTGACGGCGGCGCACGGGTGGATCGAGCTGTACCTGCGCGGGGGCCTGGAGGACGAGACGCAGCGGGATGCCGCGATGGTGCGAGTCGAGCGGCAGCTGCAACGTCTGCGGGAGCTCACCGACGAGTTGTCGCTCCTTGCGCGCACGGACGCGGGCCGACCGCTGCGGAGCGACCCGGTCGATCTCGGCGCGCTCGTGCGCGACGTCGTCCACGATGCCAACATCGTTCACCCGGGTCGCAGCATCGACGTCGGCGTCGAGGGCAGGGCGGTCGTGCTCGGCGACGAGCCACGCCTGGCGCAAGTGCTGCGCAACCTCGTCGGCAATGCGCTTCAGCACACGGCCGCCGCTGTCGAGGTGGAAGTCGTGGCAGGCGACGTCCGCCACGTCGTCCGCGTTCGAGACACGGGAGCCGGCATCCCGAGCGAAGCGCTCCCGCACCTCTTCGAGCGGTTCTGGCGCGGTGACGCCGCGCGCGCGACGTCGACGGGATCAGGGCTCGGTCTTGCGATCGTGCAGGCGCTCGTGTCGGCTCACGGCGGCGACATCCGTGTCACCAGCGCTCCGGGCATGGGAACGACGTTCGAGGTCTCGCTTCCCGTGCTTTCGCAGCCGCCGGCATCCTGACCGATCCGAAGGACAGGACCCAGGTCGCTTGTCGCGACGTCTTGTCATCCACGAGTGTGTTCTCAGCGCGGGCCTTCTGGCTGCGCCATCCCCTGCGGGGAAGAGGAGACCATGACCCAGCATGCCGTCGCGCGAGTGTCGCGACTCTCATCGATGGCCGCGCTCGGCCTCTCCGTCCTGGTGATCGCGGGGTGCGCGAGCGGTGCGACGGAGAACGCCGATCCAGCGAGCAGCTCCGCACCCTCAGCGTCCGACATCCGCCCCGCCGCCCCCGAGGGCGAGCTGTCGACGGAACTCCAGGCTGAGCTGCAGAGTGCGCTCGAGCAGGTCATGACCGAGTACGACGTGCCGGGCGCTGCGGCCGGAGTCTGGATTCCGGGCGAGGGGTCGTGGACGACGGCAGTCGGACTTGCGAATGTCGAGGACGACCTCGCCGTGACGACCGACATGGTCTGGCCCATCCGCAGCATCACGAAGTCGTACACCGTGACGCTTCTCCTGCAGTTGGCCGACGCAGGCGCTCTGAGCCTCGACGACACGCTCGACCAGTACGTGGACGGGGTCACCAACGGCGATCAGATCACGCTCCTCGAGCTGGCGAACATGTCCAGCGGTAACGCGGACTACGTCGGCGAAGAGTTCATCGAGGACTTCTCGGCCGACCCGACGAGGATCTACACGCTCGACGAGTTGAACGCCTTCGTGCTCGGCAAACCCGCCCAGTTCGCTCCCGGCAGCGAGTACCTCTACACCAACGCGAACACGAACCTGCTCGGGGCGGTGATCGAGAAGGTCACGGGCGAGACCTACGCCGAGGCGCTCCAGGAGCGCATCCTCACGCCCCTCGGGCAGAGCGACACCACCTACATCACCGATGTCGCCGACTGGGCGGAGCCGCATCCCGTCGGCTACATCGACGTCGACGGGGCGCTGCAGCCCCAGGTCGAGAACGCGTCGATCCTCGGCGCTGCGGGGTCGCTCTTCTCCACCCTCGAAGACGGCCGCGTGTGGGCCGAGATCCTTGCGACCGGCGCTCTGCTCGAGCCTGAAACGCAAGACCTGCGTCGGATCGGACACCCGATCCCCAAGCCTCCCTACGACCGCTACGCCGTCGGCATGGGCGAGACGAACGGATGGTGGGGCCACAACGGCGAAGGCGTCGGCTTCACCGCCGCGACCTTCCACGACGTCGACACGGGCACGAGCATCGTCGTCTACATGAACGAATCGAACGTGCCCGGCGTGCACCCCGCCGATACGGCCTTCCGAGCGCTCGCCGACGTCCTCGCGGCAGGCCCAGAACGGTGATCCGGATGCCAGCGAGACAGCGCGCCGCGTCACGCAACGTCGCCGCCCTCGCGATCGTCGCCGTCGCGGCGCTGACCGTCGGCTGCACGGTGGGCTCGAGCGACGACGAGTCCGACTCGACGGCGATCCCTGGTCTTCCCGACGAGGCGCTCGAGGTGATGAACCAGGACCAGTACGCTTCGGGGCGGTGGCTCATCTCGGTCGAGGACCTCGACACCGGTGACGTCTTGATCGACCTCGACGGCGACAAGATGGCCGAGCCCGGTTCGTTCGTCAAGACGTACAGCGCGGGCGCCGCGTGGGTGAAGTGGGGCCCCGACCACACCGTCACGACGCCCGTGAAGCAGTCGGGCTCCGTCGCGAACGGCGTCTTGACGGGCGACCTCGTGCTCGTCGGCCAAGGAGACCTGACGATGGGTGGCCGGACGAAGGATGACGGCACCGTCGACTTCGCGAACCTCGACCACAACGACGCGAACCCGCTTCCCGGAGCGACGCTGACGCCGCAGGACCCGCTCACGGGCCTCGACGATCTTGCCGCCCAGGTGCGAACGGCCGGCATCACGGCGGTCGACGGCGATGTCCTGATCGACGATCGGCTCTTCACGGGCACGCTCGCGGGAAAGCCCGTGACCCCGACGATCGTCAACCAGAACCTCCTCGACATCCTGGTCACACCCGGGGCCGAGGGGGAGAGTGCGACGGCGGAGCTCACCCCCGCCGTGTCACCGTGGAAGCTCGACAACCAGGTGCGCACGGTCGGCCCCGACGAAGAGGCCGAACTGGACGATCCCGAGGTCTCTCCCGACGATCCGTACACGATCGTCATCGCGGGGACGGTCAACGCCGATGCGGACCCGTCGCTCAAGGTGTGGGAGATCGACGACACGGCGAGCTTCGCCCGCACGGCCTTCATCGAAGCGCTCGCCCGCGCCGGGGTGACCGTCTCGGCCGACCCCCTCGCGCCCAACGCCGCGGATGCGCTTCCCGCCGTCGCAGCGGTCGAGGAGCTTCCCGCGGTCGCCGAGCTCGAATCGCTGCCTCTCTCCGAGGAAGTCACCTACGTCATGAAGATCAGCTACAACCGCGGCGCGCAGACGCTCATCTGCCGGCTCGCCGCGGATGCCGGCGAGACGGACTGCAACAAGGGCATGCGGATCTCGCAGCAGATCTGGGCAGACGAGGGACTCGACACCCTCGGGGCAGCGCTCGTCGACGGGTCGGGACTCGAGGGCAACCTCATCACTCCGGCCAACGCCGTACAGATCCAGTCCCTCATGGCCGAGCGTCCGGACGCCGAGGCGTGGCGTGACACGATGCCGATCCTCGGGGTGGACGGCTCGCTCGCCGACGTCCAGGCCGACAGTCCCGCCGCCGGCAAGGTCTTCGCGAAGACCGGGACGCTCGTGGGCAGCGACAGATTCAATGCGCGCCTGCGTCTCGGGACCAAGACGCTGGGCGGCGTCATGGACACGGCGGAGGGACGCCACTTGGCGTTCACGATCATCGTCAATCAGGGCTTCTATCCCGGCCTCGACGGCGTCTTCGAAGCGAACGACGACGTCGGCAAGGTCGCGGCGCTGATCCAGCAGGCATACTGAACCGTGTCTTCGCAGACGTCCGTCTTTCCGCTCAGCGATCCGAGTCCCCGGCGCCTGCAGGGCGGGCGTGTGCGATCCCTCGAGTTCGCGCTCATCTTCATCTGCGTGCTCTCCGGGATCGTCGGCGCCGTCGTGATCTCCGTGGGGGCCGCGGAGACCGAGAGTTTCGTTGCCGTCGTCCAATTCGTCGCCCTGTTCTGGGTGTGGATCGCGGCGGGCGTCTGCGCGTGGTGGCGGAGGCCCACGAACGGCATCGGCGGTCTGCTCCTCATCGGGGGACTCTCGATCCTGTTCGTGAGCACGGGCGCGTTGGACACCCCTTTCTTTAACCTGATCAACGCCGTGTTCGCGAGCAGCCCGCTCGCTGTGACGGTCCATCTCCTCCTCGCCTTCCCGTCGGGGAGGGTGCGGGGGCGACTGTCGATCGTCGCCGTCATCCTCGGCTACGTCACCTCCATCGGCTTCGACACGGCCCGCGCCCTCGCCGCCGGAACAGGCGCCGCCGAGTTGCTGTCCTTCGCGCAGAGCTCCCTGGGGCTCGCGGTCATGATCATGACGGCCATCGTGCTCGTGCGGCGGCTCCTGACAGCGGATGCCGCACACCGGCGCATCCTCCTGCCCCTCTTCACGTACGGTGCGCTCGCGGTGCTCGCGCTGCCGACGATCGCGAACATCCTCTTTCCGCTCGGCGCAGACCCGATCCTCATCCTCTGGCTGCAGGGCGTGCTGCTCGCCGGCATCCCGATCGCATTTCTCCTCGGTGTGCTTCTGGGAGGCTTCACCCGAACGACTCCGCTCGAGGCGCTCAGCGAGTGGCTCGCGATCCGGGGAGCGAGTCGCCCCGCGGTGGCGCGTGCCCTCGCGACGACGCTCGGCGACAGTACGCTGCGCGTCGCCTACTGGGATGCCGCGGCGAATCGCTTCGTCGATGAGAACGGCCTCGATGTGCCCGATGTCCGGTCGGATCCTGCCCGCGGATGGCTGCACGTGCGGGTCGACGACGACCTCGTGGGTGCGATCGACTACGACGCGAGGATGATCGCCGAGCCCTGGCCGGTGCGTCGCGCGGCGGGAGTCCTCGCGATCGCGATGGATCGAGAACGCGTGACGGCTCAGTTGCTCAGGAGCAATGAAGCGCTCCTCCTCTCCCGCGTGCGGATCGTCGAAGCGGCGGACCGTGAGCGCTTCCGCATCGCACGCGACCTCCACGACGGACTGCAGATGCAGCTGGTGCTCCTGGCGATCGAGGCGCAGAACATCGCGAACCTCCCCGCCGAGGCGAGCACCGCCGCCCCCGCCGAGCACCTGCGTCGCGGTATCGATGTCGCGGCCGCCGACCTCCGCCGTCTCGTGCACGACGTCTTGCCGGCGGCCCTTCTCGAGCAGGGGTTCATCGCGGCGACCGAGGATCTCGTGGATCGGCTTCCCGTCCCCACGACTTTCCACGCCGAGGTCGACGAGTCGAAGATCCCGACGCCGACGGCGCACACCGCCTATTTCATCCTCGCCGAGGCCCTCTCCAACGTCGTCAAGCACGCCCAGGCATCCGCCGTGGACGTGCGTGTCACGCAGGGCATCGGGCGGCTCCTGCTGGAGATCGAGGACGACGGCGTCGGCGGCGCGCGGATGGAGTCGGGAACGGGCCTGCGCGGCCTGGCCGACCGTGTCGACGCGCTGCGGGGCTCCATCGACATCCGGTCCCATCGCGGCCAGGGAACGAACGTGAGAGTGGAGCTGCCATGCGGGTCGTGATCGGCGAAGACGAAGTGCTGCTGCGCGAGGGAATCGCGCACGTCCTGGCGAGTGACGGATTCGAGGTCCTCGCGAGCGTCACCGACGCCGTGCAGCTCGAGCGCGAAGTGCAGCGGCACTCGCCCGATCTCGTCGTCACCGACATCCGGATGCCGCCGAGCTACACCGACGAGGGGCTCGCGGCGGCCATCCGCATCCGCCGCTCGCGTCCGGACATCGGGGTCGTCGTCGTGTCACAGCACGTTCAGCGCCGATACGCCGTCGAGCTGCTCGACGCCGGCGGCGGGTTCGGATATCTGCTGAAGCAGCGGATCGCCGATGTGCGCACGTTCACGACGGACATCCGCAGGGTCGCCGCAGGCGGCACGGCCCTCGATCCGGAGGTCGTATCGGTGCTCGTCGCGCGCGCCAGCCGCGGCGACTCGGCCGTGGGCCGGCTCACTCCTCGCCAGGTCGAGGTGCTCGGCCTCATGGCCGAGGGGCGCAGCAACGCGGCGATCGCGGCGCAGCTCGTGCTGACCGAGAAGGCGGTCGTGCAACACACATCGAACATCTACGACGCGCTCGGCCTGCCGGTGGACGCCGACGACCACCGCCGCGTCCTCGCCGTCATCCGCTACCTGCAGGCCGCCGTGCCCTCGGCCCGCTGAGGACACTGCGCCTTCGGCACGCTGAAAGGGCCCGGCGCCTTCACCCGCGCCGGGCCCTGCTCGTGTCGATCTCCGTCAGCTGCCGTACATGAGGTCGATCAGGCTCTTCGCGATGACGGGCGCCGGCGGCCGGCCGTCGGCAGCCGGCGCGAGCGTCGTCCACACGATGACGGTCGTCTCGGTGTCGGGGTCGTAACCCATGAAGGAGTTGTATCCCGGCAGCGACCCGATGTGGCCGTAGAACGTGCCCATTCGCGCGAGGCCCCAGCCGTAGTCGCCGCCCTGGCCGTTCGGCTCGACGCTGTCCAGGCGCTCTTGCTGCATTTCGTCGCTCAGCAATCCGCCACCGCCGAGTGCCTCCACCCAGGTGGCGAGATCGGATGCCGTCGAGATCCCGGCACCCGCTGCCGACGTCCACGACGGATTGGCGTTCGTGTGGTCCGTCGGCAGGAGGTCGCCCGCGGCAGCTCTCGCGAGGTCTTCCTCAGAGAGTGAGGGCTCGGTCATCGTGTCGACGTTGTTCGAGAACATGTACCCGTGCGGGTACGGCGCCGGGATCGAGGTGTCCGTCGCGGCGGGATACGACGTCTCGGTGAGTCCGAGCGGCTCGATCAGTCGTTCCTGGAAGATCTCGTCTATCGGCTTGCCTTCGAGGTCTTCCGCGATCAGCCCGAGCAGCACCGTGTTGGTGTTCGAATACTCGTACCCCGCTCCCGGAGCGAAGTACGGCTGCTCCGCGAGTCCCATCGCGACGAGCTCCTCGGGATCCCACACGCGTTCGGGCGTCTCATCGAGCGCCGTGTTCAATTCGAGCGTCGTCGTGTAGTTGTGCAGACCGCTTCGCATATTGAGGAGCTGCGCGATCGTGATGTTGTCCCCGTTGGGGACATCCGGCCGGTACATCGAGACGGGATCGTCGAGGGCGATCGCGCCTTCCTCGACGAGTTGCAGGATGACGGTGCCCGTCCACGTCTTGGTGTTCGATCCGATGCGGATGTGATCGTCGAGGGTGACGGGTGTCGTGCCATCCCACTCCCTCACGCCGTAGGCCGACGTGACCTCGTCGTCGGGGGTGCGGATGAGCATGACGGCCCCGGGGACCAGCATCTCCTCTGCCGTCTCCTCGAACGTCGCGATGAGCGCGTCCGCGTCGAGCCCCGTGCCCGCGGCATCCGATGTCGCGGTCGGTGTCGCCGTGTCCGCCGCGGGCGCCGTGCATCCCGCGAGTGTCAGCGTCGCGACGAGGGCGGCGGCGGCCGTCAGGCGCGGCATCCGTGACGTGCTCGACGGAGTCATGCCGCGCCTCCGTTCCGACGTGCGCGCCGAGTGACGCTGCGGCGAAGGACCAGGAATCCCGCTCCGAGCAGCGCGGCGGTTGTCCCGATTCCCACGAGCAGAAGGTCCGGCGTCGAGCCGGTCGCCGCGAGCGCTCGGGCCTGTCCCGTCGGCGTCGCCGCCGTGACGCTGCCGAGCGGGAGTCCCGTCGCTGGATCCGTCGGAACCTCGGCGCCGAGACCGCCGCCGACGATCGGTGAGTTGCGGACGGTGTACTCCCACTGCCGATCCGAGGCGGGAAGGTCGGCGTAGACGTTCGGGAGCTCGTAATAGCGCGAGCCGTCGAAGACGATGATCGTGCCTTCCGTATGCACCATCGGCGGGGAAGCCTCGAGCCATCCCTTCGAATGCGGCTCGATCGGGATCTTGTACGAGTTGACTGTTGTCGTCGAGCTCGTCGTCGACCGGTTCCAGCTGGCCTTGACGCTTCCCGAGACCTTGCCGAAGAAGGTCGTGTATTCGAACCCGAACGTGTACTCCATCCCGCCACCGAAAGTGACCGATTCGGTGCCGCTGACGGAGTACGTCGAGTCGGTCGGGGTGTTCGTCGTGTTGTTGTACGGGCCCGACACGATCCGACCCTTGCCCACCTTGTCGGTGACCGAACCGAGCGCGTACCCGCAGCGCGAGACGTCGCCGCCCGAGCAGTGCGCCGCGAGCAGCGTCTTCTGCTGGAGAGGGTTGGTGACGACGGTCATCTGACGGCGCACCACTTCGAACGTGAACTCGTGGTTGCCGCGGTAGTCGAGTTCTCGACCGCCGAGGAACTTGCAGTCGTAGGGCGATGCCTGCTCGGGGGTCTGCGTCTCGATCGGCTCCGCCGACGTCCGGGGATCGCCGTCGTACACCTTGCACGTGTTGTTCCAGCTGAAGCTCGCGCCGCGGACCGTCTGGATGTAGCCGGCGATGTAGAACTGCGTCGGCACGCCGTTGTCGGCGATCCGGTAGACGAAGGCCGTCGTCGCGGCGCTGCCGTTGATGAGCGCGACATCGCCGCGTCGCAGCACCACGTTGAACGACGTCGACGAGTTCGCCGCCACTTCGGGAGTGCCGTCGATGTGGTACGGCAGTTCGGGTTCGAACGTGCCCTGCACGAGCGAGACCGGACCCGAGGTCTTGAGGATGCCCCAGGCTTCCGCGTCGCGGTTCATCGAGATGTCGAACCGGATCTTGGCGTTGGGGAACCCTTGCGTGTAGTTCGTCGAGCAGACGAACTGCGTCGCGGGCTGGCCACCGGCATCCGGATCACCGTCGAACACGGTGCACTCGCCGTAGTACGTGCTGCCCCATTCGTACATCCGTGTGGCCACCCAGAACCCCGACGCGGCACCGAGCTGATCGATGCGGTACGCCGTGCTCAGGTCGAGGCCCGTCGAACCTGCCTCTCCGTACGTTCCCGTGACGTGGTAGACGTCCGTCACGGAGCTGCTGATCTGGGCGGGCACCGCCGTCGGGTTGCCCCTCGTGGTGTTGCGCACGTGGCCCTCGGCGAGCTGGAGGCGATCGAGGTTGAAGCTCACGAAGATCGCGCCCGTCGACTGCGCCGCCAGGACGTCGTCCTCGGCAGCCGCGATGACGGGGGCCGTTTCGCCGGCTTCCGTTTCCAGGGCGGTGGGGGCTTCCGTCGCTTCCGCGGTCGGCTCGGCCGTCTCTGGGATGTCGGGCGTCGGGGCCTCGGCCTCGCCGGGTGCGGCGCCGCTCTCAGCGGTCGGTTCGGTCGTCGTCGTGTCGAGCACCGCGGCAGAGGCTGCGACGCCCCCGCTCAGCGCGATGGTCGTAGCCATGGTGACCGCCCCCATCGCGAGCACTAGCTTTCTCAACATCTTTTATCGTCCCTTTCGCGGCTGCACCAAGGGGTCCGCGATTCGGACCTCGATCATGGCTCGCGTGAACGCGGCAGCCGCATATCCATGCTCGGGTGGCGGTGTCGCAGCGACCATGGGCCTAGATCGCCTATCTCGCGCGTCGGTGCGCGATCCCGAGGAGATCCGCAATTCTGAGGGCGGATGCCGCGTGAACGACCTCTCCATCGCGGATCTCCTCAGAATTGCGGAGCTTCATCCCAGAGACGTGACGTTCTGAGCGGCATCGGACACTACTGAGTATGGGTTTCGATAGAGGTGATGAGCTGGCGACGTGGCACCGCGCGCTCGCCGGAGACGGCACCGCCTACGCAGCACTGTTCCGCGAGCACGAAGGACGGGTCTATCGTCGGGCGTTGAGTGTCGTCGGCGATGTCCACGGGGCAGAGGATGTGACATCCGCCGCCTTCTTCGAGCTGTGGCGCAAGCGACGTTCCGTCCGCGTCGTCGAAGGCAGCGTGCTGCCCTGGCTCCTGGTCACCACGGTCAATCTGGCGCGGAATCACCTTCGCGGATCGATCCGGTACCGCGACCTCATCGCGAGCCTTCCTCGTGAAGAGGCACCGAACGCCGAGACCATCGCGTTGGCGAACGCCGAGACGCTGGTGCTGGGGGTCCGCCTTTCGGATGCCCTCGCTCGAGTGAGCCGCGCCGACGTCGCGCTCCTCGTCCTCACGGCGCTCGACGGCCTCAGCACCGCCGACGCCGCGACCGCGCTGGGCATGAAGCCGGGAACCGCGCGGATGCGGCTCAGCCGCGCCCGCGAACGGCTGAAAGCGATGCTCGCCAACCAGGATCCCCCGCTCGCACAACCGACCACTGAAGGAGCACGCGCATGAACACCTCGACTCTCGATCCAATCCGGGCCGCCGCCATCGAGCGCGAGCTGCTCGACATCGGCACCCCGACGAGTCGCCTGCAGCGCCGCCAGCGACGTGCGCGCGCTGTGACGATCTCGCTCGGGTCGTTTGCGCTCGTGGGAGCGCTGACGGGCGGGGCGATCGTGGTCAGCAACCTTCCCGGCTGGACGACGGTGACTCCACTTGGTGGGATTGTCACGGGGTCATTCGTCGGGTCGGCCGATGTCGATCTCGGTGCTCCGCCCGCCGGTGCCGCCGTCGTGATCCTCGACGTCACGTGTACCGACGGTGGTGTCATGGAGGTTCCGCTGGCGGGCGACGGCAATCCGTCGGTGACGTGGGACTGCAGCGACCCCATTCGCCTGGACACCATTCGCATCCCCGACGGACGACTTCCCACGAGCGGGACGACGTTCATCTCCGTCACCGCAGAGCCGGGAACGGAATGGACCGTGACAGCGCAGTACGGCACGTCTGACACCACCGCGTGGGGGGTCAACGAGCGCGGGCAGACCTACGGCATCCCGAACGGGAACGGGGTGCCAGAACTCTCGGCAGCCCTCGCGACGAATGGTGAGCAGGGCTACATCTCTCAAGAAGAGCTGGCGGCGTTCGAAGGTGAAGGCTTCATCAACGTCTACGAGTCAGACGGGATCACGGTCATCGGCAGATTCCCGATCGGAGACGTAGGAGAGTAGTCCGCGGTGGGTCCGCGTTCCTGAGGAGATCCGCGAATCTGAGGGCGGATGTTGCGCAAGCCACCTCTCCATCGCGGATCTCCTCAGAACTGCGGCCTTCAGCGCGCCCCGCCGACCGCCCGCCACAGCTTCGCCCACTCGACCGGGCCGAGGTCGCGCGGCAGCGCGTGCGCATCCACTCCAATAGTCCGGAGCTTCGCGGCGATGTCGCGTTGCGGCATCCTGTTGATGCCGTGCACGATCGCCGCGATTCCGCGACCCCTCCTCGTGAACACCTCGCTGACGAAGCGCTCGTAGGCGCGCCGATCGGCGGCCGGCAGCAGCGGCGAGCCGCGTCGCGTGATGCTCAGGAGGCCGCCGTCGACGCTCGGCATCGGACGGAAGCCGCGCGCCGGGACCCGCGTATGGAGCTCGAACTCGAACCACGGGGCGGCTTGCGCGGTCATCATCGTCGCGCCGCCGACCCCCGCGCGCTTGCGGGCGACCTCCCACTGGGTGAGCAGGATCGCGGTCTGCCAGTGCGCGCGGCCCAGCAGCCGCCGCAGGATCGGGGTCGTGAGGTGAAATGGGACGTTTCCGACGATGACGGCCTGAGCGAGCGGATGCCGCAGCACATCGCCCTGCTCGACGCGCACGTCCGGCAGTCGGCGCCGGAGCCCGGCGACACGGCCATCATCGATGTCGAGGGCTGTGAGGTCGCGGCCGAGCCGGGCCAGTCCGGTAGTGAGGGCTCCGTCGCCGGCACCGATCTCGAGGATGGGGCCGTCGGTCGCGGCGACGAGATCGACGATGCGGTCGATGGTGGGACGGTGGACGAGGAAGTTCTGGCCGAGTTCATGACGGCCGCCGTGGGGTGAACGAGTACGCACGAGCGCTCCAAGAAGAAGGTGTGGAGCACCCCGATACAGCGTCGATCAGGTGTGAGGAGAGAACGCGCTGCCGGGGTGCGAAGACATCCCGGAAGACGGCGCGCGAACGCGAAAACCAGCGTCGGCGCCGTCAGGCGCGGCGGTCGCGAATCGAGAAGAAGTGCGCCATCGAGGGCGCAGCGTACAGAGTTCCCATGGCGACCACCCTACCGGCCACGTCCGCGCGGTTCTGAGGAGATCTGCAGTTCTGAGGGCGGATGCCGCGTAGGCGCCCTCTCCATCGCGGATCCCCTCAGAATCGCGGCGCGTGCCGCGCGGGCGGTGCGCCGATGCCCAGCATCCGAGCGATCAGCGCGTGCAGCGGCGACACCAGCACCATGAGGAAGAGCGCGGAGTACCCGATCGCGGGTACGGCGATCGCCACGAGCAGGGCCACGAGGAACATCACGGTCGTGAGGGCGTCGGCGAGCAGGCCACGGCGCATCCCCCGGTCGGGAATCCGGTGAAGGCTCGGATGTGCGCGTAGATAGAGGCGCGCGCATCCCAGGGTCACGCAGGTGAGCGCCATCGTGCCGATGTAGATGATCAACTGGAGATCGTCCTGCTCGACCTGGCCGGTGAGCGCGGTGGCGACGGGGAGCCAGGCGATCGTCAGCATCCATGCGACGGTGATCCACAGCAGCGTGTCGGTGACGCGCTCGACGAGAGCGAAGAGCCGATGGTGGCTGATCCAGAAGTTCGCGATGAGGGCGAAGCTCAACACGAAGAGCAGGATCGAGTCGAGGTTGGCCGTGAGCCAGTCCCACGTCGAATCGCCCGCGCTCGATGCGTCGCCGATCGTGTTGATGAGCGGCAGGACCAGGAGCGTCATGGCGATGGCGACGACGGCGTCGGTGAAGGACTTCAGCCGCTCGGCCTTGACCGGCGTGTGGCGGTCGGCATCGGCATCCGTCGTGTCGGTCTCGTCTTTCGGTGCGGCCATGGAGACACCCCCTCCGTCGCTGCGGGCATGTGCGCCCGTGGGATCAGTGTGGCGTGGATCGGACGGAAGGCGCGACGTTCCGGCGCGAGCGTCGCGCTGGCGCACCCCGATCCGCCGATGTCAGCGAGGCGGCCGCCCGCCGTTGCGGAGGAGGTCCGCCGTCGCATCGTCGAGCCGGGGCACGTCATCGAGCGGAACCGCGAGCGCCTGCAGAGCGCGGCTGAGATAGTTCCGCACGGATGCAGCGAGGGTGACGTCCACGATCTGCCGGTCCGAAAAGCCCACCTCACGCAGTGCCGCGCTGTCGTCGTCCGTCATCGACGCGGAGTCGGTCGAGAGCCGATAGGCGTACTCGAACACCGCGATGTCGGTTGCCGGCAGCACTCCCTCGGCCTCGCCGCTCAGGAGCAGTCGCAGCTCGTCGGCGTCGAGCATGCCGGCGTCGAGGGTCTTGCGCCCGTGCGCGAGGAGGCAGTGGCGTGATGCCAGCCCCTGAGCGGCGCCGAGGGTGGCCATTTCGTAGGTGCGCACTCCGATCGAGGAGACGATCGTGCGAACGAGAGCCTCGAAGGCGATGTAGGCCTCAGGGTTGACCGCCATCGCGCGGGTGTGGGCGAAGACGAATCCGTCGGCGGAGAGATCGTCGGCGTAGATCTCCGCGACGAGACCCTCGGCGGTCTCGGGTGATGGGGTGGCGATGATCACGGCATCCTCCTCTGGTGCACACCGGCACGGCACGCGTGAATGCCGCATACCTTAGGAGCATTGCGGAGAAAAGGCGATACGCGAGGGAAGGTCGCCAGGCGCAGGACTGGGGTGTGCCTCTCACCAGGGCAAAGCAAAACCCCCGCCATGTAGAAGCTAGGCGAGGGTTTCTGGGATGACTGTAACGGTCATCCTTGTGGCTCCGACGGGCGTCGATCCCGTGACCTCACGATTTTCAGTCGTGCGCTCTACCAACTGAGCTACAGAGCCGCACGGCGTCCGAGGATGCCGCGTCCTAGACGAAAGCCCCTCCGAGAAGGGGCTGTCGCTCGGAGCGACCCTGACGGGACTTGAACCCGCGACCTCCGCCGTGACAGGGCGGCACGCTAACCAACTGCGCTACAGGGCCATGCGTATTCAATTATGTGTACGGAGCTGTGACCCCAACGGGATTCGAACCCGTGCTACCGCCGTGAAAGGGCGGCGTCCTAGGCCGCTAAACGATGGGGCCGAGTGAACCCGCGGGCCGAGACCCGGCGCTCACGCTTACCGACGCTCAAGCATACGAGATACCCGTCCAATGTGCCAATCGAGGGCGCGGCGGCGAGGAAAGCGGCATCCATCCCGTCAAACTGGCGGGTGCGCGGACGGGCGGCGACGGGCAGACTGAATATACGGAGACCCGTTGCGCATGTGAAGCATGTTGCTAGTGTGAACAGGGTTGAGTTCGCGACAGGAGACTGAAGTGCACCCCGAGCAGGTTGATGAGGAGTGCGGCTGCGCGCCGTCTGCGCGCGAACGCCGACGCCTCTGGCCAGCCTCGGTCTCGCGCCGCACGGCCCTCGGGCTCGGCGCTCTCGGTCTTGTCGCGGCCGGCGGTCTCGCCGGTCCGCTCGTCGCGCCGGCTTTCGCTGCAACGTATCCGTCGTGGCCCGATGTCGAGAAGGCCAAGGCCAACGAAGCCGCCAAAGCCGCTGAGGTGAAGCGGATCGAGGGCCTCATCAAGGCACTCACCGACGACGCCGCGCTCAAGCAGCAGCTCGCGGAGCAGGCCGCCGACGAGCTCTTCATCGCTCAGCAGGAGTACAACGAGGCCGCCTACCGTACGCAGCAGCTGCAGGCTGAGGCCGATGCGCAGGCAGCGACCGCCGCCGGTGCCGCGGAGAAGGCGGGCCGCGTCGCCGCGCAGCTCTACCGCAACGGCGGCGACGACACGTCGCTCGAGCTGTTCTTCGCGGGATCCGCGGCCTCGGCAGACGACCTCCTCGCCCGCCTCGGCACACTCGACAAGCTCTTCGAGCGCAACAGCGACGTCTACGCGCAGGCCGTGACCGCTCGGGATGCCGCGCAGACGATCACGGATCAGGCAGAGGTGCAGCGCCAGGAGCGCGACCGACTCCAGAAGATCGCGGAAGAGAAGATGGCTGCCGCGCAAGCCGCGGCCGACGCCGCCGCCGCAGCGCTGGCCGCGCAGGAGAAGTACCTCGGCACGCTCGAGGCGCAGCTCGCGGCGCTCAAGGACACGACTGCCAAGACCGTCGCCGACTACCAGGAAGGCGAGCGCATCCGCATCGAGAACGAGCGGCGCGCACGCGAAGAAGCCGAACGCAAGGCGCGTGAAGAAGCCGCAGCCATCGGCAACGGCGGCGGTGGCGGTGGCGGCGGTGGCGGCGGCGGCGGTGGCGGCGTCGTGGGCAGCGGCTGGGCGCGTCCCTCCAGCGGACGCTTCACATCCGGCTACGGCCCGCGCTCGACGCAATGCGGTCCGCAGGGCTGCGCGAGCAGCTGGCATCTCGGCACCGACATGGCTGCAGGCTGCGGCGCCGGCATCTACGCGGCGGCAGCGGGCACGGTGGCGATGGCCCAGGTCTACAGCGGCTACGGAAACTACGTGCGCATCGAACACGGCGGCGGCATCGCCACGGGCTACGCACACGCCTCGCAGCTTCTCGTCAGCCGCGGACAGTGGGTCAACGCAGGACAGCTGATCGCGCGCGAAGGGCAGACGGGCCGCTCCTTCGGCTGTCACCTGCATTTCGAGGTCTACACGCCCAGTGGCACGACGAACCCGCAGGACTTCATGGCCGCTCGCGGCGTCTGGCTCTGAGCCTCCCGCCGGAGACGACGAAGGCGGATGCCGCGAAGCATCCGCCCTCGTGAAGACTCGCGTCAGAGCGTGTTGGGCGACTCGCCCTCACCCTGCGTCTTGGTCTGGCCCTCGTGCTCCTCGAAGCGCTCGAACGCCTCGGTCACGAGCCGCTCCGCCTCGGCGGCGTTCGCCCACTCGTCGACCTTGACCCACTTGCCCGGCTCCAGGTCTTTGTAGTGCTCGAAGAAGTGGTTGATCTCACCCTTCGTCCAGTCGTCGAGGTCGTCGACGTCCTGCACGTGCGACCAGCGGGGGTCCTTCGCCAGAACGGCGACGACCTTGTCGTCACCGCCGGCCTCGTCGCTCATCTTGAGGACAGCCACGGGGCGGACCTTCGCCAGCACGCCGGGGTACAGGTCGCGATCGAGCAGCACGAGGACGTCGAGCGGGTCGCCGTCTTCGCCGAGCGTGTTCTCGAAGAATCCGTAGTTTGACGGGTATCCCATCGGTGTGAAGAGCACGCGGTCCAGGAACACGCGGCCGGTGCCGTGGTCGACCTCGTACTTCACGCGGCTGCCACGGGGGATCTCGATGACGGCGTCGTACGCGCCCATTCTGCTGCTCCTTAGGTAGACGGATGCCGCCGACCAGCCTAGTCGTGGGCGTTCGGTGTACCGTATTCAGTCTGAACGGATGCCGCTGCGCCGACGACCCGCGGAAATCCGGGGCCCGCCGCGTCGGGCGCCCACCGCGCAGACTGAATTGCGGACACGGATCGCCCGATACCGTGGACGCGTGACCGACCGCAGACCCGGACTCGACCCCGCCGTCGCCGACGTTCGGCGCGCGGTGCGCCTCGCGCTCGCGCACCTCGCGCCGGAGTCCGTCGTCATCGTCGGGCTCTCGGGAGGCCCAGACTCGCTCGCTCTCGCCGCAGCTACCGCCTTCGAGGCGCCGAGGCTCGGACTGCGCCCGGCCTCTCTCACCGTCGACCACGGCCTGCAGGACGGGTCCGCCGAGACAGCGGCCGCTGCAGCCCGCGCCGCGACGGCGCTCGGACTCGACGCCCTCGTCGTTCGCGTCGAGGTCGGCGACGCCGGGGGACCGGAAGCCGCCGCGCGCGAGGCCCGCTACCGCGTCCTGCGTGACGCCGCGCACGATACCGGCGCTGCCGCCGTCCTCGTCGGCCACACGCTCGACGACCAGGCCGAGACCGTCCTGCTGGGCCTCGCTCGGGGAGCGGGCGGCACGAGCCTGCAGGGGATGGCCGCGGCATCCGATCTCGAAGGCATTCCGCTGCTGCGTCCCCTGCTCGAGGTCCGCCGGGCGACGACCCGCGCCGCCTGCGCGGCGGAGGGACTCGAGCCGTGGGACGACCCGCACAACATCGACCCGCGGTTCGCGCGGGTGCGGGTGCGGGAGCGCGTGCTGCCTGTGCTCGAGGACGAGCTCGGCCCCGGCGTCGCCGAGGCACTCGCCCGGACTGCTGCCCAGCTCCGCGAAGACGCCGAGGCATTCGAGGAGATGATCGGCGAGACGATCGAGGACATCGTCGAGCCCGCGGAGGCCGGGATCGCCGTCTCGGTCGCCGCGCTCGCCGCGAACCCCGCGGCACTTCGGCACCGCATCATCCGGCACGTCGTCGCCGCCGAGTTCCACGAGAGCCTCACGCGCTCCCAGACTCTCGAGGTCGCGCGCCTCGTGACGGACTGGAAGGGTCAAGGGCCGATCGATCTGCCCGGCTGCCGGGCGCGTCGCGAGGCGGGCCGCGTCGTCTTCGTCGCCGCACCCTGAGCGGACGGAATGCCCCGGAGTCGCACATAGACTTCTGGGATGCGGGCCTCCGACATCCAGAACGACCTGACCGACGTCCTCGTCACCGAGGAGCAGATCCGCGCGAAGCTCGACGAGATCGCCGCGCGCGTCGCGGAGGATTACGCCGGCAAGGACCTTCTGCTCGTCGGGGTTCTCAAAGGCGCCATCATGGTCATGGCCGACTTCTCCCGCGCTCTCCCGATGAGCGCGCCGATGGACTGGATGGCCGTCTCCTCGTACGGAACGGGGACGAAGTCAAGCGGTGTCGTGCAGATCCGGAAGGACCTCGACACCGACCTTCATGACAAGCATGTGCTCATCGTGGAGGACATCATCGACTCGGGCCTGACGCTCAGCTGGCTGCTCGAGAACTTCGAGTCCCGGGGTGCGGCATCGATCGAGGTCTTCGCGCTCCTTCGCAAGCCGGATGCCGCCAAGGTCGAAGTGCGATCCAAGTACGTCGGGTTCGACATCCCGAACGAGTTCGTCGTCGGCTACGGGCTCGACTACGCGGAGCGGTACCGCAACCTTCGCGATGTCGCGGTGCTCGCACCGCACGTCTACTCCTGAGCATCCGCGCTCACGCGTACGCCGTGGGCGAATGCACAGTCTGACCATAGGCCGCCCGTTATACCCTGAACGCACTGTCTCGCGGGCCCTGCGCTCCTGGGCGGTTCGTTCGACGAAAGGGTTCGGCGCTCGCCGTCACCATGTTCAAGAAGCTCACTCGCAATCCCATCGTGTACGTCGTGCTCATCGGCGTGCTGCTCATCGTGGGCTTCATGCTCATCTCGAGCCTCGGCGGCGCGAAGCAGATCTCTACGCAGGAGGGACTGGAGCTCCTCAAGGGGAGCACGGTCACCGAGGTCACCAACACCGACGGTGACCAGCGCGTCGACATGACCCTGTCGTCGCCGTACGAGGGCGCGTCGGAGGTGCAGTTCTACTACGTCTCCGCGCGCGCGACCGAGGTCGTCGACGCCGTCAACGCCGCCGCGCCGGAAGACGGGTTCAACGACGCCGTTCCGCGCGCGACGTGGTTCGACGGCTTCCTCTCGCTTCTCCTTCCGATCCTGCTGCTGGGTCTGCTCTTCTGGTTCCTGATGTCCAGCGCTCAGGGCGGCGGCTCGAAGGTCATGCAGTTCGGCAAGTCACGCGCCAAGCTCGTGACGAAGGAGATGCCGCAGGTCACGTTCCAGGACGTCGCCGGGTCGGACGAGGCGATCGAGGAACTGCACGAGATCAAGGAGTTCTTGAAGGATCCCGCGAAGTTCCAGGCCGTCGGCGCCCGTATCCCGAAGGGCGTGCTGCTGTACGGCCCTCCCGGAACGGGCAAGACGCTGCTCGCACGCGCTGTCGCGGGCGAGGCCGGCGTGCCGTTCTACTCGATCTCGGGATCCGACTTCGTGGAGATGTTCGTCGGCGTCGGTGCGAGCCGCGTCCGCGACCTCTTCAACCAGGCGAAGGAGACGTCGCCCGCGATCATCTTCATCGACGAGATCGACGCCGTCGGGCGTCACCGCGGCGCCGGCATGGGCGGCGGACACGACGAGCGCGAGCAGACGCTCAATCAGATGCTCGTCGAGATGGACGGATTCGACCCGAAGGTCAACGTCATCGTGATCGCGGCGACCAACCGCCCCGACATCCTCGACCCCGCACTTCTGCGTCCCGGTCGGTTCGACCGGCAGATCGGTGTCGACGCTCCCGATCTCAAGGGTCGCCAGAAGATCCTCGAGGTGCACGGCCGCGGAAAGCCGCTCGCCGACGGTGTCGACCTCGAGGTCGTCGCACGCAAGACGCCCGGTTTCACAGGTGCAGACCTCGCCAACGTCCTGAATGAGGCCGCCCTGCTGACGGCGCGTTCCAACGCGCAGCTCATCGACAACCGCGCCCTCGACGAGGCGATCGACCGCGTGCTCGCCGGCCCGCAGCGTCGCACCCGCGTCATGAAGGACAAGGAGAAGCTCATCACGGCCTACCACGAGGGCGGACACGCTCTCGCTGCGGCGGCGATGAACCACACCGACCCCGTCACGAAGGTGACGATCCTCCCGCGCGGCAAGGCTCTCGGCTACACGATGGTGCTGCCTCTCGACGATAAGTACTCGGTCACGCGCAATGAGCTGCAGGACCAGCTCGCGTACGCCATGGGTGGTCGCGTCGCGGAGGAGATCGTCTTCCACGACCCCACGACGGGCGCCTCGAACGACATCGAGAAGGCGACCGGCATCGCCCGCAAGATGGTCACCGAGTACGGCATGACGATGGATGTCGGACCCGTCAAGCTCGGCCAGTCGTCGGGCGAGGTCTTCATGGGCCGCGACATGGGTCACGGCCGCGAGTACTCCGAGCGGGTCGCCGAGCGGGTGGACCAGCAGGTGCGCGCGCTCATCGAACAGGCGCACAACGAGGCGTACGAAGTCATCAACGCGAACCGCGACGTGCTCGACAAGCTGGCTCTCGAGCTGCTCGAGAAGGAGACCCTCGATCACCTCGAGCTCGCCGAGATCTTCAAGGACGTCAAGCGTCTCCCGCCGCGTCCGCAGTGGCTCTCCAGCGAGCAGCGCCCGGTCTCGGAGCTGCCTCCCGTCGAGGTGCCCCGGCGTCGCGAAGAGGCGGGACTCGCGGCATCCGTCGAGGCCGAAGCTCCCGCGGCCGAGAAGGCGGCGGTGCGTCGCCCATCCGGACAGGCGCGCCCCGCGACCGCGTAGGCTCGGCCTGTGGCCGTCGATCGTGAGCGCGTCGCGGCGCTCGTCCGTGATCTCCTCGAGGCGATCGGGGAGGATCCGTCCCGCCCGGGCCTGCGGATGACTCCGGAGCGGGTCGCCGACGCCTACTCGGAGTTCTTCTCGGGAGTGGGAGTGGATGCCGCAGCCCCCCTCGCCCACACGATCTCGGTGTCTCGGGGGCCCGCACCCGACACGCTCCCCTCGGGGGCGGTCGTGCTGCGCGCCATCCGATTCCGATCGGTGTGCGAGCACCACCTGCTCCCGTTCCGCGGACGTGCGCACATCGCCTACCTTCCGGGGGAGCAGGTCGTCGGACTCGGAGCGCTTCCCAAGGTCGTCGACGTGCTCGCGTCGAGGCCGCAGGTGCAGGAGCGCCTCGGCGAACAGATCGCGGACACGATCGCGTCGTCGCTCGACGCCCGCGGCGTGTTGGTCGTGCTGGAGGCGACGCACGAATGCGTCACGATGCGCGGCGATCAGCAGTCCGATTCCTCGACCGTCACGATCGCCGCGCGCGGAGATCTGGCCGAACCGGCCGCGCGCGCTGAGATCATCGCGCTCCTCGGCGCGAGGCCCGCGTTCGACGACGGCGGTGGCCGATGACCCTCGTGATGGGGATCGTCAACGTCACGCCCGACTCCTTCAGCGACGGCGGTCGCTTCGTCGATCCGGACTCCGCGATCGCGCGTGGACTCCACCTGGCGGCTGCGGGCGCCGATCTCGTCGACGTCGGCGGCGAGTCCACGCGGCCCGGCGCCGTGCGGGTCGAGCCGGCGGTCGAACGTGACCGAATCCTCCCCGTGATCCGGGAGCTCGCCCGCGCGGGTGTCGTCGTCAGCGTCGACACGATGAACGCCTCGACTGCGGTGGCTGCGGTGGCTGCGGGGGCGCGGATCGTCAACGACGTCTCGGGGGGTCTGGCGGATCCCGATCTCCTCCACGCTGTCGCCGCGACGGATGTCGACATCGTGCTCGGACACTGGCGCGGTCCGTCCGCCGACATGTACGCGAACGCGCAGTACGACGATGTCGTGGTCGAGGTGATCTCGGAGCTCGATGCGCGCGTCGTCGCCGCTGCTGCTGCCGGAATCCCTCCGGCGCGGATCATCGTCGATCCCGGCATCGGCTTCGGCAAGCGTGCCGAGCAGAACTGGGCCGTGCTGAGGGGTCTCGACCGGATCGTCGGCGCGGGACGCCGTGTGCTCGTCGGAACGAGCCGCAAGCGCTTCCTCGCGGAAGCGCTCGCCGTCGGCGACGGGTCGACGGAAGGCGTGAGCGAGTCGCGGCGCGACCTCGCGACCGCGGTGACGAGCGTTCTCGCTTCGCAGGCGGGAGCGTGGGCGGTGCGTGTGCACGATGTCGCCGCGACGCGTGACGCGCTGAAGATCGCCGGATGCTGGGAGGGTGAGCCGCGATGGACCGCGTCGACGAGATCACTCTGACGGGTGTCCGCGCGTTCGGTCGTCACGGCGTCTTCGAACACGAGCGGCGGGAGGGCCAGGAATTCGTGGTCGACGTCACGCTCGGAGTCTCGACCGTTCGAGCGGCCGAGACCGACGACGTCTCCGACACGGTGCACTACGGCGAGGTCGCCGAGCGGATCGTCGAGCTCGTCGGCGGCGAGCCGTGGAACCTCATCGAGACACTCGCCGTCCGCATCGCGGAGGATCTGCTGCTGCACGCCGCGGTGAGCGCCGTCGCCGTGACGGTGCACAAGCCCTCGGCGCCGATCACGGTGCCCTTTGACGACGTCGCCGTGACGGTTCATCGCCATCGCGTCGATTCCACGACCAGGGAGGACTCACGATGAGCCGCAACCTCGCCCACGGAATCGAGGGCGGGCCGACGCGTGATGCGAAGGCTCCCGTCGATGCCGTCATCGCACTCGGCTCCAACGTCGGCGATCGTGCCGCGACCCTGCGCGCGGCGCTCGAAGACCTCGCACGGCTGCCGCTCGTCGTGGAGGTGCGGGCTTCCGCCGCCGTGGAGTCGACGGCCGTCACGCCTGACGGCCCCGACGAGAGCGCTCCGGCGTATCTCAACGCGGTCGCGATCCTCTCGACGCGGCTCGCGCCGTCGGTTCTGCTCGACTACCTTCACGCGATCGAGAGCCGTCACGGTCGCGTCCGTCGCGAGCGCTGGGGTGACCGCACGCTCGACCTCGACCTCGTCGCCTACGGCGACGTCACGAGCGACGACCCCGACCTGACACTGCCGCACCCGCGCGCAGCCGAACGCGACTTCGTGCTCGAGCCGTGGCTCGCGGTCGATCCCGACGCGACTCTGCCCGGGCACGGGCGCATCGACGCGCTGCTCGCCCGCCTGCGAGGGTCCGAGTGAAGCGCACCAGACCGAGCATCCTGATCGTCACGGCGCTCGCCGGCGTCGGGGCGGGCTTCCTCCTCGATCAGATCCTCACGAGCATGGGCCGATCGACCTTCACGCCCGCTGTGACCCTGCCGATCCTGCTCCTCTTGCTGGGGATGCTGGTCGTGGCGCTCGCGATCCCGATCCGTCGCGCGACGAGGGGAGCCGCGGGGGTCGTGGTCAATCCGTTCCGCGCCGTGCGCGTCGCGGCCCTCGCGAAGGCGTCGAGCATCGTGGGCGCGGTCTTCGGCGGCGCTGCGGCGGGTCTCGGGCTGTTCCTCGTGACTCGACCCGTCGTGCCGTCGATAGGCTCGACGGGTACCGTCATCGCGACGGTCGTCTGCGGTGCCGTACTCGTCGCCGCGGGTCTCGTGGCGGAGCATTTGTGCACGATCCGAAAGGACGACGATGACGAACACCCCGGTCCCGATGACCCCGGGCTCGAGCGACCCCACCGTTGACGGGGCCGACAGCGTCCTCGATGAGGGCACCTTCGAGCGGATCAAGGAGCCGCGGTCGGAGAACCGCCTTCCCCTGGGCGACGGCACGTGGCATCAGCTCGCGCGGCAGTACGTCTGGGTCCAGCTGATCTCCAGCGGTGTCGTTCTCGTGCTCGTCGTGGCAGCGATGCTCGTGCTGACCCTCGCCCTGGGACAGATGTGGGCGTGGATCCCCGGCGGCATCCTGGCGATCATCATGGTCTGGACGATCGCGATCACTCCACGTCAAGCCCGGTCCTACGGCTATCAGCTGCGGAAGGATGATCTCGTCTTCCGACGTGGCATCCTCTGGCAGCGCGTCGTGGCCGTTCCCTACGGGCGGATGCAGCTCGTCGACATCACTCACGGACCTCTCGACCGCGGTTTCGGCATCGCGCAGCTCAAGCTCGTGACCGCGGCCGCGACGACCGGCGTGACGATCCCGGGGCTCCGGCAAGAGGCCGCAGAGCGACTGCGCGACACGCTCGTCGACGTCGCAGAGACTCGCCGGACCGGACTGTGAGCAGCGTCCCCCCGGGCTCCGAGGCTGCGCCGCCTCCTGAGCTCGTTCGCTCCCACCTCAGCGACGGCGACTGGCATCGTCTTCACCCGCTGACGCCGTTCCTGCGCGGAGGGTTCGCTCTCGTCGTCGTCGCGGGCATCGTCATCACGAATTTCCGCGATCGGCTGATCGAGATCTTCGTCCCGGAGCTTCGCGAGTACGCCGAGTACCCGGGGGATCCGCTCGACTGGGTGCTCGCCAACAACCTCGTGCTCGTCGCGTTGCTCGTGGTCCTCGGGGTCGTGCTCCTGCTCATCGCGATGTTCTACATATCGTGGCGCTTCCACACGTTCCGGATCACGGGGGACGACGTCGAGGTGCGCAGCGGCGTGCTGTTCCGCACGCATCGCCGTGCCCCGCTCGACCGCGTCCAGGGGGTCAACCTCACGCGACCCATGGTGGCGCGGCTGTTCGGCGCCGCGAAACTCGAGGTCGTCGGTGCCGGAGCTGACGGAAACGTGAAGCTCGAGTACCTCTCGACGGCGAACGCCGAGGCGGTTCGGGCCGACATCCTGCGCCTTGCCTCGGGCGCGCAGCTGGGGTCGGCGCAGGCCCCGTCCGAAGGCAGTCGCTCGCGGGTGTCGGCGGCGGCATCGGTCGTCTCGGCCGGGATCACCGGGATCATCGAGGGTGCCGAGGGTCCCGTCGCCGAGCCGGAGTCCGTCGTGAACATCCCGCTGGGTCGCCTCATCGGTTCGCGCCTTCTCAGCGGGGCGACGATCGGGCTCCTCTTCGCGATCGGCGCCATCGTGGTCGGATCGATCGTGGGAACACCGTGGATCCTCTTCGGTATGGTGCCGGCGGTCCTCGGTTTCGGTGCCTATTGGATCTCCAGCATCACCAAATCGCTCCGCTATTCGATCGCACCGACCTCCAGCGGAGTCCGCATCACCTTCGGGCTCTTCACGACGACGACCGAGATCCTCCCTCCCGGCCGTGTCCACGCCGTACAGGTCTCGCAGTCCGTGCTCTGGCGCAGATTCGGATGGTGGACGATCACCGTGAACCGACTGTCCGGCCGCAGCGCCGCCGATCCCAACGCCGACCAGTTCGCGACCGTCCTCCCCGTCGGAACGCGCACAGATGTGGAGCGGGTACTCCGGCTCGTGCTGCCCGGGATGCCCGACGATCAGTGGTCGCTCGTCTTCGAGCACGGCCTGCTCGGCCCCGGCACTGACGATCCCTACACGAACACTCCTCGGCGCGCCCGGTGGCTGCGACCGCTGTCGTGGCGTCGTAACGGCTTCGATCTCAGCGCGCACGCGCTTTTCGTCCGTCGCGGCTTCATCTGGCGCAAGCTCGGAATCTTCCCGCTCGCGCGGCTGCAGAGCGTCGGGCTCACGCAGGGGCCGGTCGACCGATCGTTCGGCGTCGCGAACCTTCACCCCCACACGATCACCGGACCCGTCTCGGGCATCCTCGGAATCATCGATCGGGATGCCGCGCTCGGCGTCTTCGAACGCGTGGCCGCCAGCGTCGTGGCCGCGGTGGCCACGGATCGGTCGCACCGCTGGGCGGACGCCGACCCGGGGATCGAGTCGGCGGACGCCGCCGTGCCGGCGAACGATGCCGACCCGCAGGCCGAGCCTGCGAACGATGCCGGCCAGCAGGCCGAGCCGGGCATAGAGGCTGAGCCGCACACGGCGACGCCCGCCCAGAGAGTCCCGCCCGTCGCGCCCGTGAAAGCCGAGGATCCGCCCGGGGCGGATGCATCGCCGCTCTTCCGTCCGCCGCCGTCTCCGGTCACTCCGGGCCCGGTACCCCCACCCCATGGTGAGGTGGCGCCCGACTCGCGGAAGGACCCGTCGTGAATCGCGATGGACGGCTCGGCGTCGGCGTCATCGGCGCGGGTCGGGTCGGTCCCGTCATCGGGCTCGCCCTCGCAGGCGCGGGCCACGCGATCGTCGGCGTCACGCACGGCTCGGACGACGCGCGGGTCGGGGCTCTTCTGCCGGGCGTCCCCCTTCTCGATGCCCTCGAAGTCGTGCGACGCAGTGAGCTGGTCGTGATCGCCGTTCCGCACGCGCAGCTCGCAGGGCTCGTCGCGGGGCTCGCCGAGATCGGCGCGTGGGTTCCGGGTCAGCTCGTTCTCCACACCGATCCGGCCGAGGGGATCGGTGTTCTCGCGCCGGCCGTTGCGGGCGGAGCCATCCCTCTCGCCGTGCACCCGGCGATCGCCTTCACCGGAACGTCGATAGACCTGCGCCGTCTGGCGGGGGCGTTCGCCGCGGTGACAGCGCCGACTCCGGTTCTGCCGATCGCGCAGGCCCTTGCCGTCGAACTCGGATGCGAGCCGGTCGTGGTCGCCGAGGGCGATCGCACCGCGTACGCCGAAGCGATCCTGACTGCGACGACGTTCTCGCGGTCGATCGTCGAACAGTCGACGCGACTTCTCGCCGAGATCGGCGTCGAGAGTCCGGGGTCGTACCTGTCGGCGCTCGTCCACGCCACGATCGACGACGCGCTGACGTCTGCAGGCACGTTCCCCCCTGAGATCGACCTGCCCGCGGAGGACTCCGTGTGACCGTCGCGTCGCAGCATCCTTCGTCCTGATCCCTCTCCGACCTCCGTGGGCCGGCCGCTGTCGCGGCGGTGCGCGCCGATAGACTTGAGCGCGATTGTGCGAGGAGCCGACCCCATGAGCGACACCCCCGAGACCGCCGAGGTCGACGACGTCTTCGAGCAGAAGGCTGTGCGCCTGGCCAAGCGTGAGCGGCTCATCGAAGAGCGGTCCGATGCCGCCGGTGGGGCGTATCCCGTGTCCGTTCCGGTCACCGACACGATTCCCGACGTACGTGCACGATTCGGTGAGCTCGAAGCGGGCGACGAGACGGGTGTGACCGTCGCCGTCGCGGGCCGCATCGTGTTCAGTCGCAACACGGGCAAGCTCTGCTTCGCGACGCTCCAGGCGGGCGATGGCAGCCGTATCCAGGCGATGGTCTCCCTCGCCGTCGTCGGCGACGACTCGCTTCAGGCGTGGAAGGAACTCGTCGACCTCGGCGACCACGTCTTCGTCGCGGGAGAGGTCATCTCGAGTCGCCGCGGCGAGCTGTCGATCATGGTTTCCGAGTGGCAGATCGCGGCCAAGGCGATCCTCCCGCTTCCCAACCTCTACACCGAGCTCAGCGAAGAGAGCCGCGTGCGCAGTCGCTACCTCGACCTGATCGCGCGTGATCGTGCGCGCGAGACGGTCGTGGCTCGCGCGAAGGTCAACGCGAGCCTGAGGGCGACGTTCGCAGGGCACGGCTTCATCGAGGTCGAGACGCCCATGCTGCAGGTCCAGCACGGCGGGGCCTCGGCCCGGCCGTTCGTGACGCGCTCGAACGCCTTCGATGCCGATCTCTACCTGCGCATCGCGCCCGAGCTCTTTCTCAAGCGCGCCGTCGTGGGCGGCATCGACCGCGTGTTCGAGATCAACCGCAACTTCCGCAACGAAGGCGCCGACTCGACGCACAGCCCCGAGTTCGCGATGCTCGAGGCCTACCAGTCGTACAGCGACTACAACGGCATCGCCGATTTGACGCAGGAGCTCGTGCAGAACGCCGCACGAGCCGTGGCGGGGTCGACGACCGTCGTCTGGGCAGACGGCACCGAGTACGACCTCGGCGGCGAGTGGGAACGTCTCTCGATGTACGGCTCGCTCTCGGCCGCGTCCGGTCGCGACATCACCCCCGAGACGACGCTCGAGGTGCTGGTCGCCTTCGCCGAGGAGTCCGGTGTCGAGGTGCCCGCCCATGCGACGCACGGAAAGCTCGTCGAAGAGCTGTGGGAGCATTTCGTGAAGCCCGGCCTCACGAAGCCGACTTTCGTCATGGACTTCCCCGTCGATACCAGTCCGCTCGTGCGGGAGCATCGCAGCATCGCGGGTGTCGTCGAGAAGTGGGACCTGTACGTCCGAGGCTTCGAGCTCGCGACCGGCTATTCCGAGCTCGTCGATCCCGTCATCCAGCGCGAGAGGTTCGTCGAGCAGGCGAAGCTCGCTGCACGCGGCGACGATGAGGCGATGCGCATCGACGAGGAGTTCCTCCGTGCGCTGGAGCACGGCATGCCCCCGACGGGCGGCATGGGAATGGGGATCGATCGGCTTCTCATGGCGATCACGGGTCTCGGCATCCGCGAGACGATCCTCTTCCCCCTCGTGAAGTAGACGCCCCCACGGCGGATCCCGCCGGACGGCGATGCTGTCAGCTCCCGTCATGATCGCTGGAACGCCCAGTCGGGAAGATGGCCCGCGGATACGAAGGACATCACGATCTCGGCGAGGCCATGCCCCGGTTCCTCTTCGCACGCGCGCTCGGCGTACACGGCTGCGTGCGTCGATCGGCCCAGCGCCCACGCGATCCAGGCTGCCGTCGCGAACGGACCGGCGGTCTTGCCTTCTGGGGCAGCGGCGGCGATCCGTCGCACGACCTGCAACGCGTGGAGGAGACGGCGGGGATCGGGTCGATCACCCTCTCCCCACATGTTCATCGCGATGTGCGGCGGGTACTCTTCGCCGTCCTCCCAGCGCAACTGGGCGTCGAGGGCCTCGTCGCCGGCAGAGAATCCGCGGCACCACTGCACCAGCGCGATGTCGCGCAGCGCGGGACGGGCGAGACACCACGTCAGCGTCGCGGCGTCGAAGGGGCTCAGGGCTTCGGCATCCCACTCGATCGCCCTTTCGAACAGCTCGGGAAGATCGTCGAGCGCGCATACCGCCGAAAGCGCCCTCGGATCACTCGGGCGCGATGGTTCGTCAGCCCGCCCGGCGTCGACGGAGCCGCAGACGACGCGCACGGCGTCTTCGAAGGCGATGAGAGCGTCGGCCACGGCGTCTCGCTCGGCCGGACCGACGGGCGGGAGGTCTGATCCCGACGCCTGATCGTCGTCGAGCGCATCGGCCGGTCGCTGGCCGGCGACGTGATCATGGCGTTCGTCGTCGCCGAAGCGACCCCACGACATCGAGGTGCTCCACAGTGTGTCGACGACAGCGAGACCGCAGGCGTCGGCGCGGCTCTCCATCGCGGCCACGTAGCGACCATGTGTGTCGGCGTCGTCGGACCACACGGTGATCGCGACGGCATCTGCGTTGGACACGCGGCAGGCCATTCCGACGACCGTCGCGGCGATGCGGTCGACATCTGCATCGCTCTCGGGCAGGTCGTAGCGCACGGCTCCGAGGGTGCGGCTGCCGCAGAACGGGACGAGAACGAGACTGTCCCGCGGATGGAATCCCAGCAGATGCGGTACGAGTGCGAGGAATTCCGCCGCATTCGCGGCCTTCACAGTTTTCGTCATGCCAAGAGCGTGGCTCGCGGGGAGTGCCGGCGATCACCGGTGGGCGACACCCGTGGAATGTCGGGTCGGGAGCACGACCTGTGGAGGGGACGATGCGGGCGGGTATCCTGGGACCATGGAGAGCTACTGGGTCGCGGTGCTGTGGTCGCTGCTTCCCACCGTCGTCGTCAGTCTTCTCTTCTTCTTCGTCCTGCGCAGCGTCGTCCGCGCCGACCGGAACGAGCGGAAGAAGTACGCGCGGATCGAAGCCCAGGAACGCGCGAGGCTGGGCCTTCCGCCACGTACCGACGACGGTCAGGTCGCATCGGCCACGCCGCGTCCCTGACCCCCACTACGCTGGGCAGAACGCCGCGCGTACGAGGGGGACCATGCAGCTGAGCATCACGTTCGACTGGACATGGCTCGTCATCGTCCTGTTCATCGTCGACCTCGCGGTGCGCGTGACGGCCGTCATCGTCGTTCCGCGAAACCGCCGCCCCACGGCTGCAATGGCCTGGCTGCTCGCGATCTACTTCATCCCGCTCGTCGGGGTCTTCCTCTTCCTGCTGATCGGAAACCCCCGTCTTCCGCGCAAGCGCCGCAAGAAGCAGGAGCAGATCAACCAGTACATCAGCGAGACGAGCGAGAACCTCGACTTCGGCACCCTGCGTCCCCACGCACCCGAATGGTTCACGTCGCTCGTCACGCTCAACCGCAACCTGGGAGCCATGCCTCTCGCCGGTGACAACGCCGCCCAGCTGATCTCGGACTACCAGAGCAGTCTCGATGCCATGGCCGACGAGATCCGCGCGGCGAAGCGCTACGTTCACGTCGAGTTCTACATCCTCCAGTCCGACGCATCGACCGACAACTTCTTCCGCGCTCTCGAAGAGGTCTGCGCGCGCGGCGTCGTCGTGCGGGTGCTGCTCGACCACTGGGCCAACCGCGGGAAGCCCTTCTACAAGGCCACGAAGCGACGGCTCGACGCGATGGGCGCACACTGGCGGCTCATGCTCCCCGTCCAGCCCTTGAAGGGCAAGTATCAGCGTCCTGACCTTCGCAACCACCGCAAGCTCCTCGTCGTCGACGGACTCGTTGCGTTCACGGGATCTCAGAACGTCACCGACTCGACGTACAACCTCCCGAAGAACATCCGGCGGGGCCTGCACTGGGTCGATCTCATGGCGCGGATCGAAGGGCCCGTCGTGGCATCCGTCAACGCGGTCTTCCTCAGCGACTGGTACAGCGAGACCGACGAAGTGCTCACAGACGAGATCGACCTGTTCGACGTGAAGTCGGGTCCGGGCGACCTGGACTGTCAGATCGTCCCGTCGGGTCCCGGGTTCGAGTTCCAGAACAACCTCAAGCTGTTCGCCGGGCTGCTGTACGCCGCTCAGCGCAAGATCATCATCGTCAGCCCGTACTTCGTCCCCGACGAGGCGCTGCTGCTCGGCATCACGACGGCGTGCCAGCGTGGCATCCACGTCGAACTGTTCGTCTCCGAAGAGGGAGACCAGGCTCTCGTCTACCACGCGCAGCGCAGCTACTACGAGGCGCTGCTGCGTGCCGGCGTGAAGATCTGGATGTACCAGAGGCCGTACATCCTCCACTCGAAGTCCATGACGATCGACGACGAAGTCGCGATCATCGGGTCGAGCAACATGGACATGCGCTCGTTCGGTCTCAACCTCGAGATCTCGATGCTCGTCCGCGGCGAGGAGTTCGTGCGCCAGATGCGCGACGTCGAGCAGCAGTACCGTCACCTCAGCCGAGAACTGACGCTCGACGAATGGCTGAAGCAGCCGCTTCGATCGACCGTGCTCGACAACCTCGCACGCCTCACGTCGGCGCTCCAGTAGCGCCACCCGGCGGCTTCGCAGGCATTCGTGACGCGCGCGTTATCGAGTTCTCTGAGATTGTCGGCGTGTGTGCGACACCATAGGGGTGACGGATGCCGCGGCATCCTCGTCGTTGCTCTGCCACCGATCGAAGGCTCGTCATGAATCGTCCTGCACGTACCGCCCTTTCTGCCCTCGCCGTCGCCCTGCTCGCAGCGGGTGTGCTCGCAGGGTGCGCCACGGCGACCGACCGGGCGGGCTCGGGAACGCCGAGCGACTCGACGGCCCCGGAAACGGGCGCCGCGACCGACCTCGAACTCGATGCGGCGTGGCTGGACGGCGGGCGCATGATCGGGATCATCTCGCAGGGCAGTTCGACGTGCGTGCCCACGGCGGGCGACGTGTCGTTCGCGAATGGGGTGATCGAGGTCGAGTTCGTCGATCCTGAGGCGGACACCCCTTGCACGCGCGATCTCGTCTCCCGCGTGACGCTCGTCGCGACGCCGGAGGGAGTCGATCCGACGCAAGAGGTCGAGATCCGGGTCACGGGTGACGGATACGTCGGCGACACCGACCTCGATGGTGTCGCGGGACTCGCGCTCGGCGGCGAGACCGACTACCAGCCCTCGGCCGGATGGGCCGATGACGACGAGGTCGTCATCCTCACGTGGGGCTCGTCGAGCTGCGTGCCCGTGATCGAATCGGTCGAGGCGACGTCGGCGACCGAGGCCACCGTGACGTTCGTCACGCCGCCCGCCGACCAGGTGTGCACGATGGACATCGGGCCCCGCGGCGTCGTGGCGCAGATCCCCGATCTGGACGACGACGGCGAGACCTTCGTGATCCTCCAGGGCGCCGAGTTCGACAACGTGCGCGTTCCGATCATCGGCAACGACTGAGCCCACCGCGCGTCGCGCGTCGGGCAGGCCCGTCGACGCCGCGAGGGTCTCTCCCGCTCACTTGTCGCATATGGCGACCTCGAGTAGCGGTCCGTCGCCATTCGAGACAAGTGAACCGGGGCCTGTGCGCGCCGCGACGCGGGTAATCGCCCTGCCGCTCACTTGTCGCATACGGCGACTTCGAGCGGGGGTGCGTCGCCATTCAAGACAAGTGAGTGTCGCGGATCTCTCGTCCGCACCTGTGGATGGAGGAGTTGTCCACGGATGCGGGGAACCGGCGACGGCGACGGTCGGCGCGATGACACCCTTCTCGCGTGACTCTTCGACCACTTCCCCGCGAGATCGTCGTTCCCTTCTCCGTGGCGTCCGCCCAGTCCCGGAGCGTGTCCCGATCCCGGCTGCGCGCGTCCGACCTGCGCGCACCGTTCCACGGCGTGCGTACGCTCGCGGGGGCGCCCGATGATGAGTGCGAGGCATCCGTGCTCCGGCGCGTCGGCGAGTATGCCGCTCGGATGCCGCCGACGCAGTTCTTCTGCCTCGTGCCGGCCTGCGTCCTGTGGACCGCACCGCTTCCGCCGTCGGCGTTCTTCACGCTCGCGGACGACGGTGCATGGAAGGACCGACCCCTCGATGTCGGGGTGATCCTTCCCGCGCGCGCTCCACGCTGCGACGGTGTGCGCGGGCGTTCCGTCAATCCAGGGTGGGCCGAGGTCGTGGAGCATCCGCTGTCGAGTCTTCCCGTCACGAGTCCCGCCTCGACGTGGGCGATGATGGGCCAGTTCCTGGGTGATGAAGACCTCATCGCGCTCGGGGACGCGATGGTCCGCGAGCCGATGCATCCCGATGATCCTCCCGCTCTGACAGGCCTCGCCGCACTGGACAGGGCGATCGCGGTGGGTCGGCGTCCTGGCATCCCACGCCTCAGAGAGGCATTGCCGTTCATACGGACGCGATCCCGGTCGCGCCAGGAGACTCGGCTGCGGCTCGCCCTGACGCGGGATGCTCGTCTTCGCGAGCCGTCGCTCAACTGGCCCGTGCACATCGACGAAGTCATGGTGGCGCAGATCGATGTTGCGTACCCGCGCCTGCGCCTGGGCTTCGAGTACGAGGGCGAGCAGCATCTGACGGATGCCGCGCAATGGGCCAAGGACATCCGTCGCTACGAGATGCTCGCCGATCTCGGCTGGCGGATCATCCGCGTGACGAAGTCGGACCTCGACGCGCAGCGCCCCGACTTCGTCCGCCGGGCGCGTGCGGCATTCGCCGCGGCGACCCACCGCGTGGGTGCTTAGCCGCAGCTCCCGATGGGCGCGTTTGCTCACTTGTCTTGAATGGCGGGTTGGGCGGGGGCGATGTCGCCATTTGCGACAAGTGAGCGGACTGGGCCCGGCGCTCACTTGTCTTGAATGGCGGGTTGGGCGGGGGCAAGGTCGCCATTTGCGACAAGTGAGCGGGAGGAAGAGAGGGGGAAGGGAGAGGCGAGGGCGGCAGGGAAAGGGGGACAGGGGCGGGGGTCAGTAGCCGTCGGCGCGGACGAGGAGATCGCCGATCTCGCAGTCGAGGGCGCGGCAGATGGCGGACAGGGTCGAGTAGCGGATCGCGCGGGCCCGGTCGTTCTTGAGCACCGAGAGATTCACCACGGAGACGCCGACGAGCTCCGACAGGCGAGTCAAGGTCATGCCCCGCTCGGCGAGCAGCTCGTCGAGGCGACAGTGGACTCCGCTGGGTCCGTCGTCGTCGGGGTCGACGGGCGTCATACGAGGCCCGCCGTGTCGCGTTCGAGCCTGGCCCCGTACCGGAACACCGCTGCCAGAGCGGCAAGAGCGAGGGCTGCGCCGAACGGCCACATCTCCACCGTCAGATTGTAGGTGGCGACCGCGCCCGTCGCGTCGGGATCGGCCGACGAGGGGAACACCTCGAGAGCCGCGAGTCCGCGGCCCACCCCCGTGACGAGGTCGCCCGCGATGCCGCCGACGAGAATGACGCCGGCCGTCACGATCAGCGCGCGGCTGGTGACCCGCGCGAACGCCGCGCCGCGGAGCAGCTGGAAGCAGATGACTCCGATCGCGGCAGCGGGGGTCGCGACGAGCACGGCGCCGATCAGCTGTCCCGTCGCGAGGAGCGCGCGCGTCCCGAAGGGGACGCCCACGATCGAGGCGTTCACCTCACCGACGCTCGCGCACTCCAGATAGGTGGTGGCTTCGCTGACACGCATCGACCCGCACCCCACGCCCTCGTTCCAGGGCACCGATACGGGAAGATCGCTCACCCAGACCGCGCCGTTCGTGAGTGTCTGTCCGAGGGCGAACGGCATCGCGATGACGGCGAAGGCGACCCACAGCGCCGAGAGGGCGAGGGCGGAGTCGATCACGACGGTCGTGCTGCGCCGCCACCGCGCGATGAGGACCACGATCCCGACGATCCCCGCGACGATCAGCAGGTACAAGCCGATGGACCACAGGGCCCCGGCGAGGTCCGACGTGCTCGTGCTCATCAGACGAGTCCCTTCGTGTCGCGCTGGAGCTTGACGCCGTAGCTGAAGACGATCGACAGCGCGAGCACACCGATCCCCGCGAGGAGCACGCTCGGATCGAACGAGAACCCCACGACGAAGACGTCGTCCGCGATCGGGTTCAGCTCGTCCGCCGCCATCATGCGGCCGAGTCCGCCGAGCCCCGCCGAGAGGATGCTGCCGAGAAGCAACGCGCAGCCGGCGATCTGGGTCGCGGTGATGAGGGCGCGGTGGAAGGGGCGTCGCCACATCAGCATGAGCAGGAAGAAGACGACGGCCGCGACGGTCGCGGCGGCGGTCAGTGCGCCGAAGAGGACGCCGAGCCCCAGGAGCCAGCGCGCCGCGTCGCTCAGGCCCGTCGCCACGACCCACGAGGACTGGAAGATCGCCGTCGAGATCGCGGCGCCGGCATCCGTCGTCCCCGCGTGCGGCAGCTCTGCCGACGTGAGGAGCGAGACGGATGTCTCGTCGTTCGCGATGAGGACGAGCTGGCGGACGGCCGGCAGGAGCAGGGCCAGTCCGATCACCGAGGCGGCGGCCATGAACAGGATGAGGATGCCGCGCTCCATCCCTCTCGAGACGGTGGCGGGCTGCGAATCTCGCTGCATGAGTCCAACTCCTTATCGATCATCGTTATTATCGATAAGCGTTAACATAACGATTCTCGATACGGCACGCAACCGGGTCCGGATCGCGCGCGGTATGCCCACGGCGAACACGGGCATGCGGCCCCCAGCCCCTGGTTACCCTCGTCTGTAGACGCGATCAGAGCGTCTGGCCGGAGGTATGGAGATGTTCGAGAGATTCACGGATCGCGCCCGACGCGTGGTTGTGCTCGCCCAAGAAGAGGCGAAGATGCTCAACCACAACTACATCGGCACCGAGCACATCCTGCTCGGGCTGATCCACGAGGGAGAAGGTGTCGCCGCCAAGGCGCTCGAATCCCTGGGCATCTCGCTCGACGCCGTGCGCGAGCAGGTGCAGGACATCATCGGTCAGGGGCAGCAGCAGCCGACGGGCCACATCCCCTTCACGCCGCGCGCGAAGAAGGTGCTCGAGCTGTCGCTGCGCGAAGCGCTGCAGCTCGGCCACAACTACATCGGCACGGAGCACATCCTGCTGGGGCTCATCCGCGAGGGCGAGGGCGTCGCCGCGCAGGTGCTCGTGAAGCTCGGCGCCGACCTCAACAAGGTGCGTCAGCAGGTCATCCAGCTCCTGAGCGGATACCAGGGCAAGGAGCCCGCGGGCGTTGCCGCCGGAGCCGGCGAGCAGCAGGCTCAGGGTGCGCAGGGCGGCTCGGCCGTCCTCGACCAGTTCGGACGCAACCTCACGCAGGCCGCGCGCGACAACAAGCTCGACCCCGTCATCGGGCGCGAAAAGGAGATCGAGCGGGTCATGCAGATCCTCTCGCGTCGCTCCAAGAACAACCCCGTCCTCATCGGTGAGCCCGGTGTCGGAAAGACGGCCGTCGTCGAGGGTCTCGCGCAGGCGATCGTCAAGAACGACGTTCCCGAGACGCTCAAGGACAAGCAGGTCTACTCGCTCGACCTCGGCTCGCTCATCGCCGGTTCCCGCTACCGCGGTGACTTCGAGGAGCGCCTCAAGAAGGTCACGAAGGAGATCCGCACGCGCGGCGACATCATCGTCTTCATCGACGAGATCCACACCCTCGTGGGTGCGGGAGCTGCCGAGGGCGCGATCGACGCGGCATCCATCCTGAAGCCCCTCCTCGCGCGAGGCGAGCTCCAGACGATCGGTGCCACGACGCTCGACGAGTACCGCAAGCACTTCGAGAAGGATGCCGCGCTCGAGCGCCGCTTCCAGCCGATCCAGGTCGCCGAGCCGAGCCTTCCCCACGCGATCAACATCCTCAAGGGGCTGCGCGACCGCTACGAGGCGCACCACAAGGTGCAGATCACGGACGGCGCGATCGTCGCGGCGGCGAACCTCGCCGACCGCTACATCTCCGACCGGTTCCTCCCCGACAAGGCGATCGACCTGATCGACGAGGCCGGTGCGCGCCTGCGCCTCAGCATCCTGTCCAGCCCTCCCGAGCTGCGCGAGTTCGACGAGAAGATCGCGAACGTGCGTCAGAGCAAGGAGCAGGCCTCGGAGGACCAGGACTTCGAGAAGGCGGCATCGCTGCGCGATGAGGAGAAGTCGCTCCTCGCGGAGCGTCTGCGTCTCGAGAAGCAGTGGAAGTCGGGCGACGTCGCGACGCACGCCGTCGTCGACGAGGGTCTTATCGCCGAAGTGCTCGCCCAGGCCACCGGCATCCCCGTCTTCAAGCTGACGGAGGAGGAGTCGAGCCGACTCGTCTTCATGGAGAAGGCGCTGCACCAGCGCGTCGTCGGTCAGGAAGAGGCGATCGCGGCTCTGTCCAAGACGATTCGCCGCCAGCGTGCGGGGCTCAAGGACCCGAAGCGTCCGTCGGGCTCGTTCATCTTCGCCGGCCCCACGGGCGTCGGAAAGACCGAGCTCGCGAAGGCGCTCGCCGAGTTCCTCTTCGACGACGAGGCCGCGCTGATCTCGCTCGACATGTCGGAGTTCGGTGAGAAGCACACCGTCTCGCGCCTGTTCGGTGCCCCTCCCGGATTCGTCGGATTCGAAGAGGGCGGTCAGCTCACCGAGAAGGTGCGCCGCAAGCCGTTCTCGGTCGTGCTCTTCGACGAGATCGAGAAGGCTCACCCCGACATCTTCAACTCGCTCCTGCAGATCCTCGAAGAGGGTCGCCTGACCGACGGTCAGGGCCGCGTCATCGACTTCAAGAACACCGTCATCATCATGACGACCAACCTGGGTTCGTCGGCCATCGCCGGCGGTCCGGTCGGGTTCCAGGTCGAGGGCAACGCTGCGACGAGCTACGAGCGGATGAAGGGCAAGGTCGACGAGGAGCTCAAGCGCAACTTCAAGCCCGAGTTCCTCAACCGTCTCGACGACGTCATCGTCTTCCCGCAGCTGTCGAAGGACGAACTGCGCCAGATCGTGGGCCTCTTCACGAAGCGTCTCGGCGACCGTCTCCTCGACCGCGACATGACGCTCGAGCTGTCGGATGCCGCGAAGGACAAGCTCATCGAGATCGGATTCGACCCGACGCTCGGCGCGCGGCCGCTCCGTCGCGCCATGCAGCGCGAGGTCGAGGACCGGCTCAGCGAGAAGATCCTGCACGGCGAGCTCAACGCGGGCGACCACGTGAAGGTCGACGTCGAGAACGGCGAGTTCGCCTTCGATCACGGGCCGCGCGGTGACAAGGTCGCCGTCGGAGCTCTGACGTCGGGTGACATCGCGACGACCCCGGATCTCGCCGCCAACAGCTGATCCGCGCCTCTCGCGAGGTGACGAACGAAGAGCGGATGCCACGCGGCATCCGCTCTTCGTCGTTCCCGGCGCGAGTGATTAGACGTGCTCGGGCACAGCGAGGCGGGGATTGTGGCACAAATCGAGCCAACCTTCCAGGGTCTTCACAGGTTCAGTCTTCTCGACGTAGCGTCGTCGTGTCGGCGCCAGGGGGGATCCGACGCGCGTGCGGCGTAGCACATCGATCGGGGTAGGCCTTGTTGCCACAGGTGAAGAGTCGTGTCATGGCGGGTTTCGCCGCTGCGGGAATCGTCGTCGCGGGGGGTCTCGTCGCCGCAGCACCGGCGCACGCCGATCCCGGCGATGCGGTCGCGGAGGCGGCATCGGCAGCGCTGAGCCTGGAGATCCTGGGGTTCGAGGCGGATGTCCTCGCGACAACCGGGCTCCTCAGCGTCTCCTATCCGGGAGCGGACTCGTACCAGCTGGCCGACGTGACTCTCGTCGGCGACGACATCGCCAACATCTCTCTGGGTGTCGCGGATGCCAGCGCGTCCAGCGACGCGGCCGGTTCGACGGGCTCCGCGACTGTTGCGGATGCCTCTCTCAACCTGTTCGGTATCGATGTCGTGACGGTGGACGCCGCCACGGCGCAGGCGACGTGCACGATCGGCGAGACGCCCCAGGCTGTCGCGGACGTCGCGGGCCTCACCGTGTTCGGTGACGCAGCCACCGTCGACGTGGGTGCGCCCGTCGTCGTGGCGGAGTCCGACCTCCTGGGAGAAGTGGCGGGTGTGGATCTGACGGGTCTGCGCATCACCGTCAGCGTCAGCCAGGTCGAGACGGTGCTGGACGACACGGCTGTCGCCATCGCCCTGGTGGCTGAGCTCGGCGTGCAGGGCACGCTCCTGGGCGTACCGTTCGTCGAGGCGCTGGGAGCAGTCACTCTCGCGACCGCGGGATGCCAGACGCCCGTCGCTGTGCCCGTCACCGCGACCGCGATCGATCCCGCGGTCGGACCCACGTCGGGTGGTCAGACGGTCACCATCACCGGCACCGGATTCACGCCGCAGACCAGCGTCACGTTCGACGGTGTCGCCGCCACGGGTGTGACGGCGAGCGAGGACGGCAGCGGGGTGACCGCGATCACTCCCGCGCATGCGGCTGGACCGGTGACCGTCGCCGTCAGCAATCCCGGAGGCAACGTCGCTGAGCTGGGATACACGTATGTCGCTCCGGCCGCGTCTCTCGCGCCGTCAACGGGTCCCGAGGAGGGCGGCACGGTCGTGACGATCAGCGGTGCCGGGCTCAACCCGACGACCGCTGTCACGTTCGGGGGAGTCCCGGCGGACATCACGTCGGTCAGCCCTGACGGCACGGAGGTCGTGGTCACCGCCCCGGCCGGAACGGGGACGGTCCCCGTGGTGCTCACGATCGCGAACGGCGCTGAGCTCCCCGCCGGAGCGTTCACCTACGTCGCCCCGGCCGTGGCCGGTCTGGATCCCGACGCGGGGCCGATCGCGGGCGGGCAGACCGTCACGATCACCGGCACAGGTCTCGCCGGGACGACCGGAGTCCTGTTCGACGGCGTTCCGGGAACGATCTCGGGCACGCCGGCCGACGGGCAGGTGGTCGTCGTCACTCCTCCGGGTACGGCCGGGATCGTCGACGTGACGATAGAACTCCCCGGCGACGATCTCGTCGTCGAAGACGGCTATCTGTACGTCGCTGTCCCTGTTGTCGCGAGTGTCACGCCCGATCAAGGCCCGGCAGCGGGCGGCACGACCGTCGTCGTGGAAGGCGGAGGATTCGTGCCAGGGGCGACCACCATCACGATCTGCGGCGTCACGATTCCTGGTGCTGACGTGGTCGTGAATCCCGAAGGCACGCGTCTGCAGTTCACGACTCCCGCGTGCGACGCCGGACCGGCCACCATCGTGGTGACCACCCCGGGCGGATCGATCGGCGACCTGGCCTTCCGCTACATCGCGCCTGCCCCCAGCGGCGGCGGGGGCGGCGGCGGGGGCCTGGCCAGCACGGGCGGCACGTCGGGTGGACCGCTGCTGGCAGCATCTCTGCTCCTCATGACGTTCGGGACGCTCACCGTCTACGGCATTCGCAGGCGTCGCGCCTGATCCACGCCTCTCGCGAGGTGACGAACGAAGAGCGGATGCCACGCGGCATCCGCTCTTCGTCGTTCCCGGCCCGAGAGGCTAGACCGACGTGGGGCGCAGCGACGCGATGTAATCGAGCTTGTCCAGGACGCGCGGCGCGATCACGAAGGGGTACAGGTCGTCTTTTCCGAGTGAGCGGTTGACGAGGTTGAGTGCACGAGCGAGCGGCATCCACACCTCGGTGACGAGATCGCGGAAGCGCTCGCGTCCGACGAGCTCGACGGGGGCGACGAGCCCCGACTCCACCGCCGTCTCGATCGTGTCGCAGATGTGGAGGTAGTGCGCCCACGTCTCCGCGAAGTCTTCGTACGGGTGCATCGTCGCGTAGGCCGAGATGTAGTGCTCGGGCCAGTCGGAGGGCGGTCCCTCCGCGTAGTGGCGCTCGACGGATGCCGCGTAGTCGGTCGTCTCGTCGCCGAACAGGTCTCGTGCTCGCGCGTGCCGGGCTTCGTCGCCGCCCTGCTCGACGAGCTGCCACTCGAAGTAGTGGCCTACCTCGTGCCGGAAGTGGCCGAGCATCGTGCGGTACGGCTCGTCGAGCTGGCGCCGGACGCGCTCGCGGTGCGAGTCGTCTCCTTCCGCGAGGTCGATCGTGATGACCCCGTCGGCATGAGCGATCATGACGTCGGCCGCCGTGGAGGACAGCAGATCGAAGGCGAGGCCGTTCGCGGCATCCGTCGTCTTGCCCACGACGGGGAATCCGAGCGCGTCGAGGTCGGAGAGCAGATGCCGTTTCGCCCGTTCGGCGACGGGGAAGTTGCGGATGCCGGCGGCATCGGCGTCATTGGGGCGGGTCCGCGTGAGGTCGCAGCTCTCGCACTGACCCCCCTCGAGACGTGCGAGCCACGTGCATCCCGAGAGCGAGAGATTGCGGCACACGTGCCAGATCCACCCTTCGGCGTCGACGTAGACGCCGTCGGCGTCGACGGGCACGATCGCGCGTTCCCCGCGCGAGTAGCCGAGGGCCGTCCCGCACGAGACACAGACCGAGTTCTCGAAGTAGAGGGGGTTGCCGCAGACGCGGCAGCGGTAGGCCTTCATCCGGCGATCCTGTCACACGAGCGCGGCGGCGAGGGTGGGTGGTGGTCAGGACGGGATGCTGATAGCGGGATCGGCGATGGGCGCGACATCGACCGAGACGCGCAGCGTCGACTTCTTCGCCTTCGTGAAGATGATGCCCTTGACCGGCGACACATCGCCGTAGTCGCGGCCCCACGCGACCGTCACGTAGCGGTCGTTCGCCCATTTGTCGTTGGTGGGGTCGATCGCGAGCCACTCGTCGCTTCCGGGCACCCACACGGCGAGCCACGCGTGCGACGCGTCGGCGCCGACGACACGGTCGGTGCCGGCCGTCGTCCTCGTCGCGAGGTAGCCGCTCACGTAGCGGGCCGCGACGCCGTGGCCGCGAAGGCACGCGAGAGCGAGATGGGCGAAGTCCTGGCAGACGCCCGCGCGCGTGCGCATGACGTCGGCGACGGTGCTCGTGACGGTCGTCGCGGTGCTGTCGTAGGCGAAGTCGGCGTGGATGCGGTGCATGAGGTCGGTGACCGCTTCGCCGAGCGGGCGACCGGGGGGGAGGGATGCCGCGGCGTACCGCGTCGCCTCGTCGACATGTGCCGCGCGCGGTGACGGGAGGGCGAACTCGGTCGCCGCCCATGCACCGGGAGCGCGGGGATCCAGGAGCGGCCGCGCCGTCTCCCAGGGGGCGCCGAGCGCCTCGGCGTCGTAGGCGGGTGCGGTCACCTCGACGTCGCTCGTCGCCTCGATGACGAGCGACGAGTGCGGCTCCGTGAGGTGGAAGTACGTCGTGGCGTTGCCGTAGTGGTCGACGTCACGGTGCAGGTCTCCCGGCGCGGGGGTGACCTCGACGTCGCTCGCCGACACCTCCTGCCACGGCAGTATGCGCGGCACGAGGTGGAAGAGCCCGACGCTGTCCTGAACGGCCCCGCTGTAGGTGTAGGTCGTGCGGTGCGACACGCGGTACCTCATGCCGTCGCCCCCATCTCTTCGACGAGCGAGAGGTCGGACAGCGGCACGGGCGGCGGACCGCTCTCGAAGTGCTGGTGGGCGATGGCATTGCCGAGGTGCTGCAGCTGGGTCGTCGTGTCGGCGAGGAAGCCCGCGAGATGCGAGCGGCGTCCGTGCGAGCCCGCCACGAGGTCGACGACGTCCGTCGCGTCGAGCGCGGTCTCGAGGTGCTCCAGGAGCCGCTCGGCGCGGGTCGACCCGGTGGATGCCGGCATGGCGGCGAGGTGGCGGCGCACTTCGGCGAGTGCGAACGCGAGCGAGCGCGGATTGTCGCGGTCGAGCAGCAGCAGTTCGAGGGTGTCGGCGGGCCGGACCGTTCCGCGGAACCGGCGCCGATGCGTCACGGCGCTCTCGGCGCTCGTGAGGACTGCGTCGAGGATGTCGCGCTCGACGCGCGGCGCGCGACGGTCGACCGTCGTGGCCGCGAGCAGGTGGCAGACCTGGAGGGACCGCTCGAGGAAGCGCCCCGCCTCGATCATGTGCCAGCCCTCGTCGCGGATCATGTTCGCCGTGACGCCGTACAGAGACAGGAGTGCCGTCAGCATGCGGGATGCGGACTCGGCTGACCGGTGCGCGCGCGGCGATGCGTTGAGCGCCCGGACGGCACGGTCGATGTTGGAGAAGACGCGCCACGTGTCGACGGACAGCTGGTCGCGGACGCCCTCGAAGGATTCCCGCAGGCGAGCGACGGAGTGCGCCGCCGATCCGCCGCGCGTACGATCGAGAAGAAGCGATCGGAATTCGGCCTCGGGATCGTCGGAGCGGAATCCCGCGAGCCGGCGGAGCGTCGCGAGCAGCACGCGGATGCTCTCGTCCGATCCCCGGGCGGCCGCGCTTCCGAGGTTGTCGAGCTGCTGGTGGGTGACGAGGACGAGCCGGAGCAGGTCTTCCGCACGTTCGGCGTAGCGCCCGGCCCAGAACATGTCGGCGAGCGCGCGCGGACCGAGCGAGGGGACCGTGCGGGCGAGGTCGATCGGGGCGATGTCGGGCAGGCCCTGGTCGGCGTCGCTCTCGTCGGCTTTGAGCACCCAGACGTCCTTCGTCGTCGGCGCCCCGTGAGGGTCCTCGCGAACCGAGGCGAGACCGCCGACGAGCGGGCGGTAGGCGGACCGGTACCGCAGCGTGAAGGCGCGGAGGACGACGGGCCGCGCGTCCGCGCGCGCCTCCTTGTCCCATACCGGGACGCGCGAGAGCGGCAGGAGGTCCTGCCCGACGAACCGGTGCGGTTCCGCCAGGATGCGCGCCGACAGCTCGGCGGCGTCAAGTCCTGCCATCGATGCGCGCGGCTGATCGATGGGACGGACCATGAGGCCGGGATCGCCGTCGGCGACTCGTGCGAGCACGCTCGCCCGCGCGTCGGGGTCACCGCACCAGGCCGTCGTGACGGACGGCAGACGCAGCTGTTCGCCGAGCAGCAATTCGCACGCGAGGGGCATGAAGGGCAGGAGCGCGGGATTCTCCAGGACACCGGCGCCGAGCCCGTTGACGAGGCGGACGCGGCCGCGACGCACGGCTTCCGTGAGACCCGCGACGCCCAAGCGGCTGTCGGAGCGCAGCTCGAGGGGATCGCACCATTCGGCGTCGACGCGACGGAGGATGACATCGACGCGCTCGGTGGGCACCTTCTTCGGCCACCCCGACGGCTTCATCCACACCCAGCCGTCCCGGACGACGAGGTCGCTTCCCTGGACGAGCGGGAAGCCGAGTGCATTGGCGAGGAAGGCCTGATCGAACGCCGTCTCGGAATGGGTTCCCGGCGTGAGGATGACGACGCGCGGATCGGCGGCGAGACCGTCAGCCGCGCTGAGAAGCGTCTCGCGCAGCGCCGCGAAATACGGCTCCATGCGATGCAGATCGTCTTCGTGGTACAGATCCGTCAGCACCTGCGAGATGACACGGCGGTTCTGCATCGCGTAGCCGAGCCCCGACGGCGCCTGCACGCGGTCGGCGAGCACGCGCCACTCGCCGTCTGCGTCGCGGCCCAGATCTGTCCCCGACAGGAGGAGCGGCTGACGTTCGGTCGCGCTCGGACGCGCGAGCGGCCGGGCGAAACCCGAGTGGCCGAACACGATCGACGCGGGGATCACTCCGGATGACAGGAGTCGCTGCGGCCCGTAGAGATCGGCGAGCACGGCATTGAGCAGCTCCGCTCGCTGCGCGAGGCCGACTTCGAGGCGGCCCCAGTCTGCGGCATCCAGAACGAGGGGGACAGGATCGAGCTGCCAGGGCTGCGAGCCCGTGCCACGGTCGACATAGGTGACGCCCTCATCGGCGAGGAACCGCATGATCTCGCCGTCGACGCGACGGAGTTCGTCGGGTGTGAGCGCGAGGGCGAGGGAGGCCATTGCGCGCCACGCGGGCCGGAGGCCCCCGTCGGGCATGACGACCTCGTCGTAGCGCAGTGCCTCATCGAGCGAGGGCGATGCCATGCCGGGCGCGTCGAACGGCAGTGTCGGCTGAGACACTGCCGTGGCGTAATCGCGCAGCACGCTCACTCTTGCGGCACTCTCCTCAGATCAAGTGTGCGGGGAAAGTCCCCGCTCGCGGCGCGGCGCCCCGCGGCTCGCGCGGCCGCGACGTCGAACGCTCCTGCCGTGTGCCCGCGGGGTTCGAAGCGGGTCGACCGACGTGCTTCGGCCTCGTTGGCGTTGACCGGCGGATGCTCGTACGCGCGTCCCCCAGGATGTACGACATGGTACGTGGCTCCGCCGAGGCTCGTGGCCGACGGGATGTCGACGACGTCGAACGTGAGGGGAGCGTGCACCTCGATCGACGGATGCAGCGCCGACCACGGCTGCCACGCGCGGTACCGGATGCCGGCGTAGTACTCGCCGCGGTGTCCCGTCGATGCGAGCGGCACCTCGACGCCGTTGCACGTCACGAGGTGGCGGTCCGGATCGATGCCGTGCACCTTCACCTGCATCCGCTCGACCGACGAGTCGACGTAGCGTGACGTTCCGCCCGCCGTCGCCTCCTCACCGAGCACGTGCCATGGCTCGATCGCCTGGCGCAGCTCCAGCTCGATGGTGTCGCCGCCGGAGCTCGACGCGAATCCCGTCCATCCGCCCGCGCCGAGGTCGGGGCGCGTCACGGTCGATCCCGGCGTCGCACTGATCCGCGTCATCCCGATGCGGGGGAAGCGGAACTCGGTGAAGGAGTCGAGCCATGTCTCCTCGAACGGGATGCCGTGTGCTCGAAGATCCGCCACGACCTCGGCGATGTCGCGGACGGCGCCGTGGGGAAGGAGGAAGTCCTCGTGGAGCGCTGTGCCCCAGCGCACGAGGGGAGCCGTCAGCGGCTTCTCCCAGAACATCGCGACGAGGCTCCGGACGAGGAGCGCCTGCACGAGTGCGAGCTCGGGGTGCGGCGGCATCTCGAAACCCCGCAGCTCGAGAAGTCCCAGACGCCCGCGCGAGGAGTCGGGACTGTAGAGCTTGTCGATGCAGAACTCGGCGCGGTGCGTGTTGCCCGTGAGATCGGTGAGGAGATGGCGAAGGGCGCGGTCCACGATCCACGGCGACGGATCGACCCCGCCCTCACGGGTGAGACGACGCACTTCCTGGAGCGCGATCTCCATCTCGTACACCGCTTCGGGGCGCCCTTCGTCGAAGCGCGGGGCTTGACTCGTCGGCCCGATGAAGCGTCCTGAGAAGAGATAGGAGAGGGACGGATGCCGCTGCCAGTACGTCACGAGACTCGCGAGCAGGTCGGGCCGGCGCAGGAGCGGGGAGTCGATCGGCTGCACACCGCCGAGCGTGAGGTGATTGCCGCCGCCGGTTCCGGTGTGCGTCCCGTCGAGGTCGAACTTCTCGGTCGTGAGTCGCGCCGACCGCGCCTCGCCGTAGAGCGTGAAGGCGAGGTCTCGCTGCTCGGCCCAGGATGCGGTCGGCTGCACGTTGACCTCGATGACACCGGGATCGGGTGTGACGCTGAGCTGTGCCAGACGCGGGTCGGGCGGCGGGCCGTACCCTTCCAGCACGACGGACGTCGAGGTGTCTCCCGCGGCCGTCTCGATGAGCCGGAGGAGGTCCGCGTAGTCGGCGAGCTCGTCGGTCGGCGGCAGGAACACGTGCACGTGCCCATCTCGCGCCTCGAACGTCAGCGCCGTCGTCGGAGCGCCCTCGGGATCGCTGATCGAGACGGAAGGGATGCCGCGCCGCAGCGGCGTTCCGGCTTGCAGGTACGACGGCTCACCCGTCCACTCGGGGTCCTTCCACGCGACGGCATCCAGGGGGAGCCGGAGCCCGACGGCGCTGGATCCGGGGATCAGCACGAGCCGTCCGCGGCGGAACCGCCACGCGGGGCTCGTCCACTCGCCGACGGGCACGAGGGGGAGCACCCACCCGGTCGGCTCGCCGACGCCCGCGTCGAGGGCCGTGACGTCGACACCGCGGGAGTCGTCGGCATCGGGGCGCGGGCCCTCGGGCGTGCGGAGGTCGGCGGCGAGCGCCGCGAGGGGATCCTCGAAGGCGGGCAGCACCTGCGCGGGCGGAAGGCCCAGGAGCTCGGCCGTGCGCAGCGCGAGGGCGCTCGCGCGAGCGGCGGCCGTCGCGGCATCCGGTGTCTTCGCCCACGGATCGGCGAACAGCGACGTGTCCTGCCACAGCGGCTCGCCGTCGGTGCGCCACTGCAGCGCGATGTTCCACCGGGGGAGCGGTTCGCCCGGATACCACTTGCCCTGGCCGCGGTGGACGACGCCACCTCGCGCATACGTCTCGCGCAGGCGCTTCGCCAGCACGTTCGCGAGCTCGCGCTTGCGAGGACCGTCTGCCGCGGTGTTCCACTCCGCGCTCGTGGCGTCGTCGAGCGCGACGAAGGTCGGCTCGCCGCCCATCGTCAGGCGCACGTCGCCCTCGCGGAGGCGCGCATTGACCGCCTCGCCGACGGCGTCGATCCGCTCCCACTGCTGCCGCGTGTAGGGCTTCGTCGTGCGCGGGTCCTCGTGGATGCGGCGCACGTCGTTGCGGAAGCTGAACTGCACAGAGACGGGCTCGGTCGCCCCCTCGATCGGTGCAGCGCTCGAGGGATGCGGCGTCGCCGACAGCGGGATGTGGCCCTCGCCGGCGAAGAGCGCGCTCGTGGGGTCGAGACCGATCCAGCCGGCACCGGGAACGAAGACCTCGGCCCACGCGTGCAGGTCGGTGAAGTCGCTCTCGGGACCGCTCGGCCCGTCGATCGCCTTCTGATCGGACGCGAGCTGCACGAGGTAGCCCGAGACGAAGCGGGCCGCCAGTCCGTACTGGCGAAGCAGGCTCACGAGGAGCCACGCGCTGTCGCGGCACGATCCGATCCCGAGCGCGAGGGTCTCATCGGGGGTCTGCACGCCCGTCTCCATGCGGACGCTGTAGGCGATGTCGCGATTCACGGCGCGGTTGAGGTCGGCGAGGAACCGCACCGTGGGGACGCCGTCGGCGGGGAGCGGAGGAAGAGCAGAGCGCCACGCGGAGGCGGCGGTGCTGTCGTCGACGGGTCTGAGATAGGGAGCGAGGTCGGTCGCGAGGTCTCCCTGATAGGCGAACGGGAACCGCTCGGCGTACTCCTCGATGAAGAAGTCCAGCGGGTTGATCACCATCATGTCGGCCACGAGACCCACGGTGATCTCCAGTCGACTGACCCTCTCGGGGAACACGATCCGTGCGAGCCAGTTGCCGAAAGGGTCCTGCTGCCAGTTGAGGAAGTGCTCCTTCGGCGATATCTCGAGCGAGTACGCCTCGATCGGCGTGCGCGCGTGCGGAGCCGGTCGCAGACGCACGACGTGGGGTGCCACGAAGACGGGGCGGTCGAACTCGTACCCCGTGTAGTGCTCCAGTGCCACTTTGATCGACATGAAGACAGCTTGGCCTGATCCTGTTGCGAACGGGTTACGACCGACCGGCGCTGTCGGCGTAGGGTTGTGCGATGACCGACGCCGCCTTCACCGTGCGCGCGGCTCGTGCCGCCGACGTGCGAGGCATCCGCGACATGCTCGAGCCCTACGTGCAGCGGCGGATCCTCCTGGGCAAGGACCTCGTCGTGCTGTACGAAGCGCTGCAGCAGTTCGTCGTGGCCGAGGACGCCAACGGCCGGCTCATCGGCTGCGGCGCCCTCCACGTCATCTGGGAAGACATCGGGGAGGTGCGTACCCTCATCGTCGCCGACGAGTGGCTGCACCGTGGCGTCGGTCGCGCCCTCGTCGACGCTCTCGAGGCGAACGCGCGGCAGCTCGGTCTCGCGCGCCTGTTCTGCCTCACATTCGAGGTCGAGTTCTTCACGCGACGCGGGTTCGCGCCGATCGGCGAACAGGTCGTGGATCCCGACGTCTACTCTCAGCTCATCCGCAGTCCCGACGAGGGGGTCGCGGAGTTCCTCGATCTCGCGCACGTCAAGCCGAACACGCTCGGCAACACCCGCATGCTCAAGAACCTCTGAGGATGCCACGGGCGCGCCGCCCGGGCGTGCGCACAGGCGGTGCTTACCCTGGAGGCATGAGCGGCACGAATCCGCGCCGGCGGCACTCCCCGGCGGTCTACCGACGTCGACGTCTCGTTCTGCTCATCGCCGTCCTCGCCGTCATCGCGATCGTCTGGCTGCTCATCGCGCAGCCGTGGAGCGGGAGTGCGAGCGACGGTGAGTCTCAGCCCGAGAGCGCGTCCACGCAGCAGGCGGCGACCGAGCTTCCGATCCCCGGAGCCGCGGCGGAGACACCGCAGGCCGAGCCCGCGCCCGACGCCGAGCCCACCGAGACCACGACGCTCCCGACACCGTCGGCCGTGGTCTGTGCGCCCGACGACATCCTCGTCGAGGCATTGAGCGATCAGGATTCCTACGGCTCGGGGCAGAACCCGCAGCTGTCGATCCGGCTGACCAACGAGGGCGATGACGACTGCACCCTCAACGTCGGAACATCGACTCAGGTCTTCACGATCGCGAGCGGCAGTGACACGTGGTGGCGCTCGACCGACTGCCAGACCGAGCCCAGTGACATGCCCGTGCTGCTCGCCGCGGGGCAGGCGGTCACGAGCACGGCGCCCCTCGAGTGGGATCGCACGCGGTCTTCAACGACGACCTGCGCCGACCCGAATCGCGAGACGGCGCCCGGCGGGGGAGCCTCGTACCACCTGAGTGTCGAGATCGGCGGAATTTCCTCTTCGCAGTCGAAGCAGCTTCTCCTATACTGAAACGGTTCCCTGGCGAAGCACCGCGATCAGTGTGCCCGAAGACGCCATGGCCATCAGTGAAGTCACAGGATCTGTCCCCCGAACGGGGGACAGTGTATTCGCGTGCGCTCGCGTATTCTTGACGTAGCTCCCGCTGCGTCGAGCGGCACGTTGTCCCCAGCAATGTCTCGTCCCCCAGCGAGTAGTCGTTTCGGCAACCGCAATCGGTGAGCGTTTGTGGCCCTCTCTGGGTCGGCCCCGGCCAGGGCCGACCCGAGGGGGCCAGATTTGTCTCGGGCCCGATCTTCCGAACTCGGACAGTGACGCGGGCGCGTTACGGGTCACCCAACCCGGCACTACGGCGTCGCACCACCCGTGGGGGGAAGCGACTCGTTCTCGTTGCGCAATTCGGGGGATGCAAACCCGAACACGATGTAGTTCCAGAAGAGATAGGCGATCTCTCGAGGGCGCACGGCGCCCGATGAGCGGTACCACTGGTAAGCCCAGTTGCACATCCCGAAGACGGCGAGAGTCGCCAGACGCGGGTTCACCGGCCGGAACGCGTTCCGGTCCACGGAGTCCACGATGAGCTGTTCGATGAGCTGCTCATACTGATCGCGCTTGCCGCGGATGGCGTTGCGCGCATCCGGCGTCAGCTCTCGGTGATGCTCGAAGAACACCCTCACATGACCGCGATGCGTCTGCATCAACTCGAGGATGTCGGCCATCGCCTCGAGCAGAAGCTGCTCGGGGCGAAGTCCGGAACCCTCGCGAGCCTCGTGGCGCTCGAGCAGAAGCTCGATGAACTCTTCATGGATCGCATGCAGGATCTCGTCCTTGCTCGCGTAGTAGTGGTACAGCGTCGGTTTGGCGATCCCGATGCGCTTGGCGATGTCATCCATGGTGACACCCGCGAACGATGACTCATCGAACAACTGAGCGGCGACGGTCACGATCTCATCGCGTCGTTCCCCGGATGACATCCGCCGTCGTACAGCGCGCCGCGAGTCCTGCGATTCCGCCACGTACCATCCCTTCGCCGTCTCCGCAGGATATCCCAGGTCCTGCGCAGACTCCGCGAGGCTGGTCCGGCTCGTCCCCTTCGGAATCCTCTCGAGGAGGACATCATCACCGCGTGACGAGCACCTTGCCGCCGCGGGCCCCGCGCGCCGCGTGCGCGATCGCTGCACCGACCTCGCTCAGCGGGTATCGCGAAACCACAGGCACGGTCACATCGGCGGTCCGCATGACGTCGACGGCATCCGCGACGAGCGTCGCTCGCACGTCCGGAGCTGCCGCAGCGATGGCGTGGGGCATCCAGAACCCCTCGAGGCGGATGCCGTGGAACACGATGAGTCGCGTGTCGACGCGCGGAGACTCGCCCGAGAGAAGCCCGTACATGACGACCAGTCCGCCCTTCTCGAGGGTTTCGGCGAGACGGCCTGTGGCACCGCCGCCGATCGCATCGACGGCAACACGAGGGTGCTGCCCACCGGTCGCCGCGAGGACGGCCGCACATAGATCGTCGCCATCGACCACGACGGGTCCCCGCGCAGTGCCGACGATCTCCTCGCGCGCACTCGCCGAGCGCACGACGTTGACGACATGGATGCCGCGCTGCTCAGCTACGGCGTCGAGGAGCCGACCGTAGCCGGAGTTGGCCGCATTCTGGATGACCCACGTGCCCGGTGCCAGATCCCACCCCGTGAGCATCAGCAGCACCGACTGGATGTTGACGAAGGTCAGAGCGAACATCTCGGCGTCGATGTCTTCGGGCACTCGCACGACCGCACCCGCGGGGAGGACGGTGTAGTCGCCGAAGATGCCGCCCGCACCGATGAGGCTGACGAGCGTCCCCACGGGGACGATCTCGGTCGCACCGCCCACTACTCGTCCGACGCCCTCGATGCCCAGGTCACGTGGTAGCGGTGGCACCGTGGGGCCATAGCCGTACGCACCCTGCAGCATGAGGATCTCCGCCGGATTGATGGGCGCTGCGACGAGCTCGACGACGATCTCGCCGTCCGTCGGCACCGGAACGGGAACTTGTTCCAGCGCGACCACCGATGCCGGATCACCGACCGCGAGCTGGCGTGCCCTTCTGCTGACGGCGTCCATCAATGCACCTCGATCCCACCGTCGACGTTGAGCGCCTGGCCCGTGATGAGTTCCGCGTCGTCGCTGAGCAGGAAGCGGACGGCCGCAGCAATGTCCTCCACACGGGTCGGACGCTGGAGCGGCGTGCTCGCCGCGACGGTCGCGAGGAAAGCATCGTGACCGGAAGCGTGCGACTCGACCATCGCAGGAGTGTGCGAGGCGATCCAGGCCCCCGTCGCCTCCCACATGGGAGTCCAGACGAGCCCGGGGCACACCGCGTTCACCGTGATGCCGTGTGCGCCGAGCGCCGACGCAGCCGACTGGGTCAGCGAGATGACGGCCGCTTTCGACGCACAGTAGTCTGCGAGGTTCTCGCCACCCCGTTTTCCCGCAATGCTCGCCATGTTGACGATGCGTCCGCGTCCTCGTTGCGCCATCGCCGCGCCGATGGCCTGGCACAGCAGGAACGGGGCCGTCACATTGATGGCGAATGTCCTCTCCCACTGGTCGAGGGACAGATCGTCGAACTGCGACATGATCCCGATGCCGGCGACGTTGACCAGCGCGTCCACGGGCTCGCGCTCGAGGTCCGCGGCGAGCGCGCGCACGGCGTCCGGTTCGGCGAGATCGCACACGAACAGCTCGACGTCCGCACCGCCCGACGCGAGTTCTCGCGCCGTCTCATCGAGGCGATCAGCGAGTCGATCGACCAGGACGAGACGTTCACCGTCCGCTGCGAGCCGATCGGCGACCGCCCGTCCGATCCCCTGCGCCGCCCCCGTGACGACGACACGCCGCCCCGTCATGATGCCCTCGCAGGGGTGAGGAGCACATCGGGGGTCCCCAGCGCATCTCGGAACGCCCGAACGAACTCGCCGCCGGTCACACCGTCGATGAAGCGATGGTCGTAGCCGACGGCGACGCCCATCATCGGCCTGACGACCACCGAACCGTCGACGACGGTCGGCGTCTCCATGATGTCTCCCGTGAAAACGATCGCTGCCTGTCCGGCGGTCACGAGCGGCATTCCTGTTTCGACGCCGAATCCCGCCAGATTCGACAGTGTGATCGTCGCAGCCGCACCGCGCGGGAGGGTCCCGCCACGCGCCGCTTCGACGATGGTCGACAGAGTCGACTCGAGGTCGTGCAGATCACGGGCATCCACGTCGGCGACCGTCGGGACGACGAGACCGCGTTCGGTGCGGACGGCCACGCCGACGTGCACGGACGGATGCAGAAGAAGGTGGTCGCCGTCGAGCGTCGCGTTGACCTCGGGAACGGCACCGACAGCACGAGCTATCGCCGCCGCGAAGATCGCCGTCGGACTCACCGATCGGCCCTCGGACTTCAGACGCGTCCTCAGCTCGATCACGGCGGTCATGTCGACCTGGAACTGCTGGACGAACGTCGGCACCTCATGCCAGCTGCGGGAGACCCCCGCGACCATCGCCTTCTGGACAGCCGTCAGCGCGCGACGCTCCCCCTCGAACACGGATGCCGCATCTCCGCCCGCTCCCTCCGCGGCACGCTCCACGTCCTGAACGGTCAGGGCCCCGCGCAGACCCGTGCCCGTGACGGTCGCGAGATCGACACCGAGCCGGTCGGCCACGGCGCGTACTTTCGGCAGGGCGCGCACACGTCCATTGGGTGGGGATGCGAGTGCAGCCGGTCCCTCAACGGGCGCCGCGAGCTGCGAGACGGGGTCTGCGTCTTCGTCCGCGTCGTCCGAACCCTGCTTCGCGCCGAAGTCCGGGTGCTCCGCACGGATGGCCTCGAGGATGTCAGCCTCGCTCGGGTCCTCACCCGGGTCGGCGACGACGGCGACGAGCTCGCCGACCGCGAGCGCTTCATCGTCCGCCACAACGATCTTCGCGATGCTCCCGGGCAGGCGCGCTTCCACCTGGACGACGTTCTTTTCCGTCTCGACCTCATAGAGGACGGCCCCCACCTCGAACGGTGTGTCGGGCGGGACGAGCCACCCCGTGATGGCTCCGTTCTCCATGGTGTAGCCGAGCTTCGGCAGATGCAGCAGATGCACGTGGGCTCCCTCTCGTATCTTCTCGTCAGCTCAACTGGGATCGAACGGCGTGCTCGATGTCGAGCGCTGTGGGCAGCACGAGCGCTTCCAGCACCGCGTTCTGCGGGATCGGCACGTCCATCGCGCCGACCCGCAGGATCGGCGCCTCGAGCAGATCGAGTGCCTGCTCGGCGACGATCGCGGAGATCTCGGACGCGCCGCCACCGGTCTTCGGTGCCTCCTGTGCGATCACGAGCCGTCCGGTCTTCTCGATCGAGGCGAAGATCGCCTCCGTATCCAGCGGGCGGAGTCCTCGGGTGTCGACGACCTCGATGCTGATCCCGTCGGCGGCGAGGCGCTCGGCGGCCTGGAGGGCCCAGTGAACGGCGCGCCCCCACGCGACCACGGTCGCATCGGTGCCGGCGCGCTTGATGTCTGCCTTCCCGATCTCGACGAGGTGCTCTCCGTCGGGGATCTCCCCCTTCAGTGCATAGAGCGCTTTGTGTTCGAAGAACGCGACGGGGTTGTCGTCACGGATGGCGGCCTTGAGCAGTCCCTTGGCATCGGCGGGTGTCGACGGAACGACGATGTGTGCTCCGGGATGCTCTAGCAGCGCCGCCTCGGGACACTGCGAGTGCTCAGCACCGCCGCCGCCGGTTGCGCCCTCCGGCAGACGAAGCACCATCGGCACGGTGAACTGGCCACCGTGCATGTAGCGCCATTTGCTCATCTTCGCGTACGTCTCGTCGGCGGCGTTGTAGATGAAGTCCGCGAACTGCAGCTCGGCGACGGGTCGAAGCCCCGTGATGGCCATGCCGACGGCACCGCCGACGATGAACATCTCGGAGATCGGAGTGTCGATGACACGGTCGCTGCCGAACTTCTCGTAGAGCCCCGGGGTCGCACCGAAGATGCCCCCCATGCGCCCGACGTCCTCTCCCATGAGGACGACGCGATCGTCGCGACCCATCTCTTCGTCGAGTGCTTCAGTGATGGCCTTCGAATAGGTGATCGTGCGTGACATTCGTGTTCCCTACGCGTAGATGTACTGCTGGATGCGATCTGGAGTGGGCTGCGTCCCCGACTTGGAATCCTCGGCCGCCTGCTCGACGTCTGCCTTGGCCCCGTTCTCGAGCGCGACGAGCTCGTCTTCCGTGAGGTCGCCGGCCTCGAGGAGTGCAGCGCGGGCGTGAACGATCGGATCCTGCGATGCCGCGACCTCCCGCTCGTCGGCGGTCCGGTACGCCTGGGGGTCGCCGGCGTAGTGCCCCGTGAGGCGGACCGTCTTGACCTCGAGGAGCGTCGGCCCCTCGCCTGCGCGTGCGCGTTCGACGGCTGCTTTCGCGGCGTCGTACACAGCGAATGCATCGATCCCGTCGACCCATTCGCCGGTGAACCCGTAGCCGTTGGCTCGGTCGACGAAGCGCCCGCCGGCCGAGTGCGACGACGGGACGGAGACGGCCCACCCGTTGTTCTGCACGACGTAGACGATCGGGAGCTTCCACGCTCCCGCGGCGTTGGCCGCCTCGTGGAAGGTGCCGCGGTTGGCTGCGCCGTCCCCGAAGAAGCACATGGCGACTTGACCCGACTTCCGGATCTTCGCCGAAAGCGCCGCCCCCGTGGCGATCAGCTGGCTGCCGCCGAGGGTTCCCGATTGTCCCAGGATGCCGCGCTCAGGATCGGCGACATGGACGATCCCGGCGCCGAGGCCTCGCGTCGTGCCGAGGGAGTTGCCGAGGAAGTCGCCGAAGAGCGTCCGCAACGGTTCGCCCTTCGCGATGATGTGCGCCATCCCCCGGTGGTCGTACAGGAGGTAGTCGTCCGTTCGGAGTGCCATGGTCGCACCGACCTCGGATCCCTCGGAACCGCGACCCGGGTGGTAGCTGGGGGGCGCGAACCCTTCGTCGATGAGGCGCATGAGCGTGAGCTCCCAGGCCTGCGCCGTATACATCGTGCGATAGATGTCGATACGAGTGCGTGAGTCGGGCATGTCTCTCCTTCTTCTTTGAATGCAGTGGGTTCGTCGTTGATCACTGTGCCGACCAGCCGCCGTCGATGTCGACGATGGCACCAGTGATGTAGCTTGCCGCAGGCGAGAGCAGGAAGCGCGCGGCCCCAGCGATCTCGTCGGCGTGCGCGAAACGTCCGAGCGGGACACGATCGCGAAGCCAGGGTCCCCAGCGTTCGCTGTCGCGAAGCGCCGAGGTCATGTCGGTCTCCACGTAGCCCGGCGCTATCGCATTGACCCTCACGCCAGAGGGCGACCACTCCGACGCGAGAGACCGTGTGAGCATGTTCACCGCTCCCTTGGACGCCGCGTAGGCGGCGAGCCGAGGAACAGCCGACATGCCGTGTACGGACGAGACAAGCACGATGCTTCCGCGCTTCGCGTCGAGCATGGCGCGGCCCGCAGCCGTGGCTGTGAGGAAGGTGCCGGTCAGGTTTACGTCGATGATCCGCCGCCAGTCCTCTTCCGTGATGTGCTCGGCGCGCGTGAAGATGGGACTCACCCCGGCGGCGGCCACGAGCCCGTCGAGCCGCCCCCATCGCTCGAGGGCACGGGTGACCGCGCGTTCGATCGCCTCCGTGTCCGTGACGGAGCCGGCGACGACCTCGAGGTCGTCGGTGTACTCGCCCAGCTCATCGGCGAGCGCCTCGAGGTCGTCCGAGGTGCGCGCCTGAAGGACGAGTCGTCCACCCCCCGCCGCGATGCTGCGGGCGATCGCGGCGCCGATACCCCGGCTGGCGCCCGTGACCCAGACGACGCTGCCCTCGACGGAGAACTGGTGGGCGTCTGCTGACCCGGTCAGCACAGCGGGGGGTGGAGTGAATGTCACGATGTCGGTCCTGTCGTTCTCAGTGGCCGCTCGGGGCGATGATGGACGGCTCGTGCACTTCGCTCTCCGACTCCGGGTACGTGGGCGTACGACGCTCGCGCAGGAGAAGGATCGGGATGGCCGCCACGATGAAGACCCCGGCACCGACGAGGAGCATGAAGGTCATCGAGCCGAATCCTTCGATGGAGGCGTTGATCCAGCCTCCCGACAGCGACACGAGCACGTAGCCGCCTGCGACCTGGAGGCCGGCGGCGATGCCGTTGAGCGTGCCGACGACCTCAGGGCGGCTCTCTTTCACGAAGAACGGGTTGAGGCTGCCCCAGACGAGCGGGTTGCAGAAGAAGCCGAGTGTCGAGGCGAACAGCGCCCACAGGTACCAGGGCAGACCGGGGATGAGCGCCGCGAGGAGGAACCCCGAGGCGGGGATCAGGACGCCTAGGAGCATCGCCGTCTTCAGACTGCCGCGGAAGATGGTGCGTACAGCTCGACCGTGGAGGAAGGCGTAGATCACTCCGGGGAGGGCGAGCAGGACGCTCACCCATGCCACGACGTTGGGATCTGCTCCGCCGACGGTGATCATGCCGTACGACGCCCACGTCGCGGTCATCCACGTGGGGGTCGTCGCGAGGGCCCCGGCGAGCACGAGGAGAACGATGTTGGGGTTCTTGAACGAGCGCAGGATCTCCGAGAACGGCACGCGGGTCCGCGTCGCCTCGCGGCCGGCCTCGATGATCGCGATCTCGTCATCGCTGATCCCTCGACGGGTGCGCGGGTTCGACGTGGTAAGGAAGATCAGCATGAAGAACGCGGGGATTCCGAGCGCGGAGATGACGACGAAGGTCAGGCGCCAGCCGAGGGCGTCGGCCATGGGCAGTGCGATGAGCGGCTCGATGAGACCCACGAGCATCTGGGATCCGACCCAGATCGCTGTCACGCGAGGAATGTCCACGGTCGGGAACCAGACCGAGAGCATGCGCTGGCAGGGCGCCCAGAGCAGACCGAAGAACACGCCGAAGATCAGGTTCCGCCAGAAGAGTTCGCCGTAGCTGGTCACGAAGATCATCGAGATCCCCATGACGGTCACTCCGACGAGACACGTGATGAGCAGAATCTTCGGACCGATGCGGTCGGCGAGGATTCCGGCGAGGAACAGCATCGGGAAGTACCCGAGCAGGTAGGCCGAAGAGATCGTGCCGATCTGACTCGTGTCGAACCCGAGGTCTGCCGACCAGAAGGGCGTGAGGATGCCGAACTTGCCGGAATCCATCCACACGATGAAGTTGGTGAGGACGACCGTGATCAAGACGAGCCGACGTTTGTTGGTGTCGTTGATCCGGTCTGCAAGAGGGACTGAGCTGCTCATTCACATCCTCCATTGGATGTCGTGTTGCCCGGAGCGGCGTTGCTCGGGTTACCAACCGACTGGGTGGTCGGTTGCAACGATTGTGGGGGAATCCTCTTCGGGTGTCAACGAGTTCTGCTCTTGACTTTGCTCTTCCGCAACGCGAACCTATCTACCGACCCGTCAGTCGGTCAGTATCGACACCGCCGTCGAACGAGAGGATGCCCCACCATGCGAGTCGCGACATGGGAAGCGATCAGAACCGTCGAAGTCGGCACGGCCGCCGAACCCTCGCCCGGCGACGAGGACATCGTCCTCGACGTCGGAGCCTGCGGGATCTGCGGCTCGGATGTCCACTCCTTCCTCGAGGGTGCATGGATCGCACCGGGCATGGGGATGGGCCACGAGTACTCCGGGACGATCTCCGCGGTCGGTCGCTCGGTGGTCGGACTGAGCGTCGGAGACCGGATCACTCTCAACCCCGCGCACTACTGCGGTGAATGCGACCGTTGCAGGGACGGGCACGAGAACCTCTGCTCGAGGATGTCCGGCGCCGGTGCGGGATTCGCCGACCAGGTGCTGATCCCGCACGCCGTCGCGGGTGAGAACGTGTTCATCCTTCCCGACGACGTCGACTTCGCGTCGGCCGCTTTCCTCGAGCCGCTGTCGGTCGCGATGCGCGCCGTGCGGGAACTCCGGCCGCCGCTGGATGAACCGATTCTCATCACGGGACTCGGGAGCATCGGCCAGTGCGTCATCCAGATCCTGGCCGCGCAGGGAGCGACGCAGATCGTCGCGGTCGACACGTCAGCTCCCCGTCGTGACGCCGCGGTCCGTTCCGGCGCGGCCCTCGCCCTGGATCCCCGCGACGGCGATGTCGTCGAACTCCTCCTCGAGCGCTTCGGCACGACATCCTCTCCCTTCCGCCCCCGCTCGGGGGCGTTCGGAAGTGCCTTCGAGTGCTCGGGCGCGGCGGTCGTCTTCGACCAGGTGTTCCAGCTCGTACGCGCCGCCGGCTCCGTCTCGCTCATCGCGCTCACGGCGGAGCCCATCCGCGTCGACCCCAACGCGATCGTTCAGAAGGAGCTCCGCGTCCTTGGCAGCTTCGCCTATTCGACGGAGGACGTGCGGGCCGCGTTCGATCTTCTCGCGACCCACGCCGTTGCACCGTCGCATCTCATCAGCCACACGTTCGACCTCGAGGACATCCAGGCCGCCTTCGAGGCGCAGAGCGACAGTGCGACATCCATCAAGGTCATGGTCCGCCCCTGAGGGCGAAGAAGGGAAGCTCATGTCGAAAGCACGGGATCAGTTCGCAGAAGGACTCGGGAAGCTCGCTCGCGAGCCTGCCACGAAGGAGGCGTACCGCGCCTTCAGCACCCTGCACGAAGCCGCCCTGAAGGACGGCGTTCTCAGCCGCCGCGAGAAGGAGCTGATGGCGGTCGCGATCGCGATCGCGACGCACTGCGAAGGCTGCATCGCCTGGCACGTCGGCGGCGCGATCCAGGCCGGTGCATCGCGCGAACAGGTCGCGGAGGCCGTCTCGGTGGCGATCCTCATGGGCGGCGGCCCCGCGACATATTACGGATCGCACGCACTCTCGTACTTGGACGAAGAGCTCGAGGGGTAGCGGGGACGCGACCGTCGGTGCCCTGTTCGACCCGTGCGCTCACTCGCCGAGCGCGCGCACCGGGTCGCCGTCGATCACGGCGAGTCCGAGCAGGGCGAGCGCTTCAGTCGCGCGCTTCATCGAACCGTCGTCCACGGAGGCGCTTCCGAGCTGCTGGCCGTCGGCGGCTCGCTTGTGGATCGACTCCATGATCACCGCGAGCTTGTAGCACGCGAGCGCTACGCACTCCTGCAGGTGCGACAGATCGACCGGATTGCGCGCGACGTACTCTTCGACGAGTCGCGCGCGACTCCAGAACCCGGGAGCAGCCGTGACGTCGAGCGCAACGGGGATGTCCCGTCGGCGACCGTCGCCGGCCTCGTTCCAGTAGACGAGCGTGATCGCCAGATCGCTTACGGGGTCGCCGAGCGTCGCCATCTCCCAATCGAGGACGGCCCGCACGCCACCGCTGTGCGGATCGAGGATGACGTTGTCCAGTCGATAGTCGCCGTGGACGAGCGACCATGGCCGGTCGCCTTCGATCCGCGGGATGCGCTCGACGAGCCAGGCGTGCAGGTCGCTCATGGTGGGGAGATCGCGGGTCCTCGTGCGGTCCCACTGTTGACCCCATCTGGCGACTTGGCGCTCGAGGTAGCCCGCAGGGCGACCCAACTGCTCCAGCCGTGCCTGTACGACGTCTGTTCGGTGCAGGATCGCCAGGGTCTCGACGAGACTTCTGCTGACTGCGTCACGCAGCTGCGGTGTCAACGCGGCGGCATCCTGCGAATCTGCCACGACGTCGCCGTCGACGAAATCCATGAGCAAGAAGGGCGCACCGATGATGCTCGTGTCCTCGCACAGCACTTCGGGCCGCGGGACGGGGAATTCGACGCGCGACAGCCCCGAGAGGACGGTGAACTCGCGACCCATGTCGTGCGCGCTGGGCATGATGTTCCCCAACGGCGGGCGACGGAGCACGAAGCGACGCCCGGCGTACGCGATCTGGTAGCTGACATTGGAGCGCCCTCCCGCGAGGAGGCGAATCTGCGGCGGTGGAGCATCTGCCGCGACCGTGCGATCGAGGTATCGGTGGATGGCCTCCGCGTCGATTCCCGGCAGTGCTGTCTGCACGAGCCCTCCATCTCTCGCTGTAGCTACTCGACCGTCTAGTCGGTAGACTCAGGATAGGACATCGCGCCGACCTGTCAACCCGACTCGGCGGACGAACGATCGAGATCTGTCGAGGAGGACGGATGGACTTCGCACCCAGCCCCAGAGTGGTGGACCTCAGCGAGAATCTCTGGGACTTCATGCGCACGCACGTCGCTCCCGCCGAAGCCGTCTGGGCCGATCACCTTCGCGAGCATGGTCCACACGAGCATCCGCCCGTCATGGAGGACCTCAAGAGCGAGGCGCGTCGACGCGGCCTGTGGAATCTCTTCCTTTCCCGAGAATCAGGCCTCTCCAATCTGGAGTACGCCTCGCTCGCGGAGATCACCGGATGGTCGCCGGTCATCGCTCCGGAGGCGCTGAACTGCCAGGCACCCGATACCGGCAACATGGAGACACTGGATCAGTTCGGCACGCCCGAGCAGAAGGAGCGATGGCTCGCTCCCCTCCTCGACGGGACGATCCGGTCGGCGTTCGCGATGACCGAGCCGGACGTCGCATCATCGGATGCCACGAACATCCGAACCACGATCCGGAGAGACGGGGGGGACTACGTCCTCGACGGCCGCAAGTGGTGGATCACGGGGGTCGCCGACGAGCGCTGCGAGATCTTCATCGTGATGGGGCTCACCGACGCGGACGCCGAACCGCACCGTCGGCAGTCGATGGTCCTGGTCCCGCGCGACACTCCGGGCCTCACGATCGTGAGGCACCTGCCGATCTTCGGATACCAAGACCAGCACGGTCACTCCGAGCTGCTGTTCGACGGCGCGCGCGTGCCCGCCGAGAACCTCTTGGGCGAACCCGGGGATGGATTCCTCATCGCGCAAGCGCGACTGGGTGGGGGGCGCATCCATCACGCGATGCGCGCCATCGGAATGGCCGAGCGCGCCCTCGCGCTGATGGTCGAGCGCGCACGTTCACGGGAGGCGTTCGGCCGACGACTCGCCGATCAGGGGGTCGTGCAGGAGCTGATCGCGAACTCGCGCATGGAGATCGACCAGGTGCGGCTCTACGTTCAGCGCACCGCCTGGCTCATCGACACGGTCGGCGCGAAAGCGGCGCGCGCGGAGATCGCGGGAATCAAGGTGGCAGCCCCGCGCGTCGCGACGCGCGTCATCGATCGCGCAATCGAGGTCTTCGGTGGCGCGGGCATCGGCGATGACACTCCCCTCGCATACTTCTACGCGTGGGCGCGCGCGCTGCGGATCGTCGACGGTCCCGACGTCGTGCACCGCAGGACGATCGCGCGGACGGAGATCAAGAGCTCGCGCGACCCGATGACGACGTCGGACTGATTCCTTCTTCACGGCCCGGGTTGCAGTCTCCTGCGCGGGCGCTACGGATCGGCGTAGCAACGGCAGCGCAGTCGCGCCATGGCGTGAAGGCGTTCCCGCGGTCTTCTCGGGGTGGACAGCGACGCGGGACGAGGCGCCCCCGTGCGCCCCGCCCCGCGTCATCCCCGGTTGTCCCTACGGCTTCCTCCCGAACAGATCCTTCTCCATCGCGTCGTAGCCCTCGGCCTGCGGATCGCCGTGGAGACCCCCCGAGATGGCGTATTCCTCCTCCGGCGAGAGGACGAGGCGATTGCGGCCGTACACCGCGAAGCCCACGAAGATGACGGCGTAGACGACGATGATCGCGACGATGGCGAGCCAGAAGGCGGAATTGAACAGGAGTCCGAGGAAGACGATCGCGGCGATGGTCGCGGCCGAGTAGGCGCCGAAGAGTCCCCACGGGCTCTTGTACGGTCGCGACGCGTTCGGGAACTTCCGCCGCAGCACGATGAACGACACCATCTGCAGGAAGTAGGCGAGCACGGCACCCCACACGGCGATGTTGAGGACGATCGCGCCCGCGGGGCTGGCATCGCCTCCCGCGGCCTGCACGATGACGAGTGCGAGGAAGCCCAGGACGGCTCCGAAGACGAGTGCGACCCACGGCGTCTTGCTCTTGCCCGTGAGCGACAGCCACCGCGGGTAGTAGCCGGCCCGCGACAGCGAGTACATGTTGCGGCCGTAGGCGAACATGATGCCCATGAGTGACGCGAGAAGGCCGATGAGCGCGAGGAGCGCGAGGATCGCTGCGGCCTGATCGCCGACCATGGCACGGAATCCGTCCAGGAGCGGCTCGACCGACGCGCCCGTCGCTTCGGAGCCGAGAACACCCGTGTTGAGGAAGAGCACGATGAGGCCCGTCGCGATGAGCGTGCCGCGCGCCCAGAGTCCCGCGCGCGGGATGTCCCGGGCCGGCTCGTGCGACTCCTCCGCGGCAAGGGGCAGCTCCTCGATCCCGAGGAAGAACCACATCGCGAAGGGGAGTGCCAGAAGGATCGACCACACTCCGAACGGGAGGAACGTCGAGGCGCCGGCGGCTTCGGGGTCGGGCGCGATGTCCCATAGGGCATCCCAGCTGAACGCGCCCGTGACGATCGCCATGACGCCGAAGACGACGATGATCGCGATCGAGATGATCGAGACGATGATGGCGAAGCGGAACGAGATCGCGGCGCCCGCGGCGTTGAGTCCGATGAACGCGGCGTAGAGGATGATCCACCACAGGAACGGCGGGAGGCTCACGCCCGTCAGCAGGAAGAGCGCCGAATCGGCGTACTGCCCCGAGAAGTAGACGACGACGGCGGTCGTCGCGACGTACTCGATCGTCTCGGCGAGGCCTGTCGCGAGACCGCCCCACGGTCCCATCGCGGAGCGCGCGAAAGAGTACGCGCCGCCCGTGTGCGGCATCGCCGCTGCCATCTCGCCGATCGAGAAGGTGAGGCCGTAGTACATGAGCACGAGCACGACGAAGGCGATGAGCATCCCGCCGAATCCCGCGAACCCGATGCCGAAGTTCCATCCCGAGAAGTCACCCGAGATGACGGCGGCGACCGCGAGGCCCCACAGGCCCCACACCCCGGCCGAGCGTTTGAGCCCGCGCTTCTCGAAGTACTCCTTGCCGGCGCGCGTATAGGTCGCCCCGGCCACCTTCGCTGATTCGTTGCTCGTCTGGGACATGGATCCTCCGTGCATCGGGTGGAGCGGTGGGAAGCGTGGTTGCCGATGATTGTGAACCCTATTGGTGGGTTGTGTCTACCTTTGGAAGCGATTCCGTGATTACAGTGGAGCGGACCGCGCACCCCGCGCGACGAATCGAAGGAGAGACGGATGCCGGGAAACCTCACCGTCGACGAACTGCATGTCGCGATCGCCGGCGGCGAGATCGACACCGTCGTCGTCGCGTTCGCCGACGCCCAGGGTCGCCTCGTCGGCAAGCGCGTCTCGGCGCGGCTCTTCCAAGATGAGGTCCTCCCGCACGGCGCGGAGGCGTGCAACTACCTGCTGTCGGTCGACGTCGACATGAACACCGTGGACGGATACGCGATGTCGAGCTGGGAGACCGGGTACGGCGACATGATGCTCCTCCCGGACGCGACGACCCTTCGCCGCATCCCGTGGCTGCCGGGGTCGGCCCTCGTCATCGCCGATCTGGCGTGGGAGAGCGGAGACCGGGTCGCCCAGTCCCCCCGCGCGATCCTGCAGGCCCAGCGCGACCGGCTCGCCGAGCGCGGACTCGTCGCGTACTCCGGGACGGAACTGGAATTCCTCGTCTTCGACGACACGTACCGCGAGGCCTGGGCGAAGGGCTACACGAACCTCCGCCCCTCGACGGACTACAACGTCGACTACGACCTGCTCGCATCGGGTCGGCTCGAGCCCCTGCTGCGTGACATCCGTCTGTCGATGGATGCCGCGGGTCTCTACACCGAGGGCGTCAAGGGCGAGTGCAACCTCGGGCAGCAGGAGATCGCCTTCCGCTACGCGGAGGCGCTCGAGACCGCCGACCAGCACGCCATCTACAAGAACGGCGCCAAAGCGATCGCGGAGAACCACGGCAAGGCGCTCACCTTCATGGCGAAGTTCAATGAGCGCGAGGGTAACAGCTGCCACATCCATCTCTCGGTGCGCGGCGACGACGGTGCAGCGGTCATGGCGGGCGACGAGCCGCACGGATTCAGCCCCCTCATGGAGCACTGGATCGCCGGCATCCTCGCGACGCTTCGTGAGTTCACGCTCCTCTATGCCCCCAACATCAACTCGTACAAGAGGTTCGCGAAGGGGTCTTTCGCCCCCACGGGCATCGCGTGGGGAATCGACAACCGCACGTGTGCGCTGCGGGTCATCGGCCGCGGTCACTCGCTGCGGGTCGAGAACCGCGTGCCCGGCGGCGATGTGAATCCGTACCTCGCGATCTCCGCGATCATCGCGGGTGGTCTCCATGGCATCGAGCATGAGCTTCCGCTTCCCGACGCCCTGGCGGGGAACGCCTATACGTCCGGCGTCGATCACCTGCCGACGACGCTGCGGGAGGCGGCGCGTCTCTTCGACGAGTCGGCCATCGCCCGCGCGGCGTTCGGCGACGATGTCGTCGACCACTACCTCAATCAGGCGCGCATCGAGGTCGAGGCCTACGACGCCGTCGTGACGGACTGGGAGCGGGTGCGTGGCTTTGAGCGTCTCTGATCTCGATACGCCCCCTGCGGGAGCTACTCGATCCAAGGATCTCGATACGCCCCCTGCGGGAGCTACTCGATCCAAGGATCTCGATACGGCCCCTCCGGGAGCTACTCGATCCAAGGATCTCGATACGGCCCCTGCGGGAGCTACTCGATCCAAGGATCTCGATACGGCCCCTGCGGGAGCTACTCGATCCAAGGATCTCGATACGGCCCCTCCGGGGGCTACTCGATCCAAGGATCTCGATACGCCCCCTGCGGGAGCTACTCGATCCAAGGATCTCGATACGCCCCCTGCGGGGGCTACTCGATCACCAGGCGGCATGCCGCCTGCGGCGGCCAGCGAGTCACCGCGCAGGCCCGTGATCGGGCTGACGACGTATCTGGAGCAGGCGAAGCAAGGCGTGTGGGACGTGCGTGCGGCGTTCCTGCCGGAGCAGTACTTCGACTCCGTCACCGCCGCGGGCGGAATCGCCGTGCTGCTGCCCCCACAGCCGCACCCCGACGAAGCCGCCGCACCCGTCCTCGACGGACTCGACGGGCTCATCCTCACGGGGGGACTCGACGTCCAGCCCGAACTGTACGGCGCCGAGCGGCATCCTCTCACCGACCCCGCCCGACCCGACCGCGACGCGTGGGAGCTCGCCCTCTTCCGCGGTGCTGAAGAGCGCCGCCTTCCCGTCCTCGCGATCTGCCGCGGCCTGCAGCTCGTCAACGTCGCGCGAGGCGGCACGCTGCACCAGCACCTTCCGGAAGCTCTCGGCACGGAACGGTTCCGCATCGGAGGCGGCGTCTTCGCCACGAACACGGTGACGGTCGACGAGGGGACGAGACTCGCGGGCCTCGTCGGAGCCGGTGACTTCGACGTGCACAGCTACCACCACCAGGGCGTCGACCGGCTCGGCGACGGTCTCGTCGCGACGGCGCGCACCGACGACGGTCTCGTGCAGGCCTTCGAGTCGACGGGGGAGGGCTACCTCATCGGAGTGCAGTGGCATCCCGAGGAGAACCGCGAGGATCGGCGACTCTTCGCGGGCCTCGTCGCCGAGGCATCCGTCTACTCATCACGATCGGCGGTTCGCGCATGACGTCCTTCACCCTCATCAATCCCGCGACGGGCCGCGAGTTCCGCGAGGTCCCGCGCGCGAGCGTCGAGGAGACGGATGCCGCGATCGCCCGTGCCGTCGTCGCACAGCGATCGTGGGCGGCGCTTCCTCCCGTCGCCCGCGCCGACGCGCTGCGCTCGTTCGCACGCGTCGTCGAGGACCACGTCGAAGAGCTCGCTCAGCTGGAGGTGCTCAACTCGGGTCACCCCATCGGGTCTGCGCGGTGGGAGGCCTCACACGTCGCTCAAGTGCTGAACTTCTCGGCCGGCGCACCCGAACGGCTGAGCGGCCAGCAGATCCCTGTCGCCGGCGGCCTCGACGTCACGTTCCACGAGCCGTACGGCGTCGTGGGGATCATCGTCCCGTGGAACTTCCCCATGACGATCGCGTCGTGGGGATTCGCGCCCGCGCTCGCCGCCGGCAACGCCGTCGTGCTGAAGCCGGCCGAGCTCACGCCGCTCACGGCCCTCCGCCTGGGCGAGCTCGCCCTCGAAGCGGGACTCCCGGAAGGACTCTTCGAGATCGTCACAGGTTCCGGGTCGGTTGTCGGCCAGCGGTTCGTGTCGCACCCCGACGTGCGATCGGTCGTCTTCACGGGCTCGACCGCCGTCGGCACCGAGGTGGCTGCCGGGTGCGCGCGTCAGCTCAAGCCCGTCACGCTCGAGCTCGGCGGCAAGTCGGCGAACATCGTCTTCGACGACGCCGACCTCGAGAAGGCGGCCGCGGCCGCGCCGGGTGCCGTCTTCGACAACGCGGGGCAGGACTGCTGCGCGCGCAGCCGCATCCTCGTGCAGCGGTCGGTGTACGACCGGTTCCTCGAGCTGCTCGAACCCGCCGTCGCCGCCTGGCGCGTGGGTGACCCGTCCCGCGACGACACCGATATGGGACCGCTCATCTCTGCGTCGCATCGCACCGCCGTCGAGGGGTTCCTCGAGGGCACCGACATCGCGTTCCGCGGTGCCGCGCCCGACGGCGACGGGTTCTGGTTCGCCCCCGCCGTCGTGCTCGCCCAGCCCGACGACCGCATCGCCAGGGAAGAAGTCTTCGGACCCGTCGTCGCGGTGCTGCCCTTCGACGACGAAGCCGACGGCATCCGTCTCGCCAACGACACGATCTACGGTCTCGCCGGATCCATCTGGACGGAGAACCTCTCGCGCGCCGTTCGCGTCTCGCGCGCGGTCAAGAGCGGAGTGCTGTCGGTCAACTCGCACTCGTCGGTGCGCTACTGGACTCCCTTCGGCGGCATGAAGGCCTCCGGCCTCGGCCGCGAACTCGGACCGGATGCCGCCGAACACTTCACCGAGACGAAGAACGTCTTCTTCGCCACCGATTGACACCCGAGGAGAATCCATGGATCTGACCCAGCGACTCAAGGACCGTGTGGCGATCATCACGGGCGGCGCATCCGGCATCGGGCTCGCCACCGCGCGACGCTTCGCCGCAGAGGGGGCGCGCGTCGTCATCGCCGACCTCGACCCCGAGGCGGGAGAGCGGGCGGCGCTCGAACTGGACGGCATCTACCGGCCCGTGGACGTCGCCGACGAGGCATCCGTCAATCTGCTCTTCGACTCGGTCGCCGGAGACCTCGGTGGGGTCGACATCGCCTTCAACAACGCGGGAATCTCGCCGGCCGACGACGACTCGATCGAGACGACGGAGCTGCCGGCGTGGGAACGCGTGCAGGACGTCAACCTCAAGAGCGTCTACCTCTGCTCGCGCGCGGCGCTGCGGCACATGGTGCCGGCGGGCAAGGGTTCGATCATCAACACCGCGTCGTTCGTCGCGCTGCTCGGATCGGCGACGTCGCAGATCTCCTACACGGCGTCGAAGGGCGGCGTCCTCGCGCTGACGCGGGAGCTCGGGGTGCAGTTCGCGCGTCAGGGCATCCGGGTCAACGCGCTCTGCCCTGGTCCTGTCAACACGCCGCTCCTGCAGGAGCTCTTCGCGAAGGATCCGGAGCGCGCGCAGCGCCGTCTCGTCCACGTGCCGATGGGGCGGTTCGCCGAGCCCGAGGAACTCGCCGCGGCCGTCGCCTTCCTCGCCTCCGACGACGCGTCGTTCATCACGGCGACGGCCTTCGTCGTCGACGGCGGCATCACGAACGCCTACGTCACGCCTCTCTAGGCCGGCTGCAGTGTCCACAATTCAGTCTGCATGTGCGGCGCTCGCCCGACGCTCTGCGGAAGTACGCGACTGCGTCGCCGCGCGGGCGTCATGCAGACTGAATGGCGGACCGGGAGTGAGGTGAGAGCGTGAGCGAGTCGTCGCTTCCGGAGGTGCGGCGAGCCGTCTACCGCCCGCTGCGGGAGGGCAACGCGCTGGAAGACACGATCGCGCGGATCGTGCAGACGATCCGCCTCGGCGTCGTCGCTCCCGGCGAGACGCTGCCACCCGAACGCGAACTCGCGGTGATGTACGCGGTGAGCCGCGACACCGTCCGGGAGGCCCTGCGTGAGCTCGCCGACACCGGATACCTCGAGCGTCGGCGCGGACGCTACGGCGGCACCTTCGTCGCCGATCCGCTGCCGCACGCCGAGCTTCCCGCGGCGGTCGAAGCGGCCGAGCTCGACGACGTGCTAGGGCTCCGGCGCGTGCTCGAGGCGGGCGCCGCGCGCGCGGCGGCGGGACGCGCGCTCGACGCGTCGGTGCGCGACGAACTCTGGGCCCGCCACGAAGCCGCGGCGGCGGCATCCGAGACCGACTACCGGAGGCTCGATTCGCTCCTGCACCTCACGATCGCCGAGATCGCGGGAATCCCCTCGCTCGTCGCGCTCGTCGCCGAGAACCGCGCGCAGATCAACGGGTGGCTCGACACGTTCCCGTTGCTGCCGCGCAACATCGAGCACTCGAACGCGCAGCACGAGCGGATCGTCTCGGCGATTCTCGCCGGCAGAGCGGATGCCGCGGAGTCGGCCGTCCTCGATCACCTCGCGGGATCCGAGGCTCTTCTGCGCGGATTCCTCGGCTGATCCCGGCGCGCGTCGTGCCGGGACGCCCGGCTACGCTGGTCGGATGGCCGGCAAGAAGCGCTCGAAGAAGGAACCCGTCGAGTTCCGGAACGTCCAGCTCGCCGACGCGCTCCAGACCCAGGACATGGCGGCTGTCGCGTTCGCGCTGCGTCACGGTCCGACGGTTGTCCCGCTGATGAGACCCGGCGCCCGTGACAATCCGCTCGATGTCGGCGAGGTCTGGACGTACCGCGACCCGAACACGGGTGACGTCGCGCTCCTGTTGTTCAGCGATGCCGCCCACAAGCCTGAGGCGCTTCCGCCTGCTGTCGCACTGCAGTCCCCCGCGGCGCTGCGCGCACTGCTCGGCGCTCATCGCGAGGAGATCACAACCGTGTTCTTCGACATCGCGGGGCCGCACCCTCTGCAGGCCTCTCCCGACGACCTGATCGCCGCGCTCGACGCGTAGGGATCAGAAGCCGGGTGCCTCGTCGCCGGGTTTCGCTCGCACCCGCAAGCGCACGTCGGACAGGGCGCCGGAAAGCGTGCCCGATCGGTTGTCGATGACGTCGGTGTAGCCGAGCCGCTTCGCTTCGGAGCGGCGTTGCGGGGCCTGCGTCACGGGTCGCACCTCACCCGTGAGACTCAGTTCGCCGACGGCCGCGAGGTGACGCGGCGTCGCCTGATTGCGCACGGAGCCGGCGACGGCGATCGCGATGGCGAGGTCGGCAGCGGGCTCGGTGAAGCGCACACCGCCGACGGTCGAGACATAGACGTCCTGATCGCTCGTCTTGATGCCGGCGCGTCGCTCGAGCACCGCGAGCACCATCGCGACGCGCGCGCTGTCGACGCCGTTGACGATCCGCCGAGGGTTGGGCGAGCTGGAGGCGATCGTGAGGGCCTGGACCTCGACGGGCAGCGCGCGTCGCCCTTCGAGGGAGATCGCGATGCACGTTCCGGGTTCGGGATCGCCGTGGCCGAGGAAGAGTGCGCTCGGATCGGGGACCTCGGCGATGCCTGCGCCGGTCATGTCGAAGCATCCGACTTCATCGGTCGGCCCGAAGCGGTTCTTGAGGGCGCGAACGAAGCGCAGCGACGTCTGGCGATCGCCCTCGAAGTGGCAGACGACGTCGACGAGGTGCTCGAGGATGCGCGGGCCCGCGATCGTGCCGTCTTTCGTCACGTGCCCGACGATGATGGTCGGGATGCCGCGATCCTTGGCGATCCGGATGAGGGTCGCCGCGACTTCGCGCACTTGCGACGGGTGACCCGCCATGCCGTCGGACATCGCGGAGGACACCGTCTGCACCGAGTCGACGATGAGCAGCTGCGGTTCGACCTGATCGACGTGGCCGAGGATCGTCGCGAGATCGGTCTCGCTTGCGAGGTAGAGCTCGTCGTGGAGCGCATTGGTGCGCTCGGCGCGTAGCCGCACCTGCGCCGTCGACTCCTCCGCGCTCGCGTACAGGACGCGCCGCCCCGCCCGAGCGGACTGCGCGGCGACCTCGAGCAGGAGGGTGGACTTGCCGACGCCGGGTTCGCCCGAGAGGAGGATCGCCGCACCGGGCACGACGCCGCCGCCGAGCACGCGGTCGAACTCGCCGACACCCGTCGTGCGGCGCGGGGCGTCGGTTGTGTCGAGCTGCGTGATGGGGCGCGCGGCGCGCGTCGCGCCCGGCGCGACGGGAGCGACCGACCGCGTGATGCCGGTCTGCTCGGCGGCTTCGACGACGGTGCCCCACTGCTGGCACTCGCCGCAGCGGCCCACCCAGCGCAGCGTCGTCCACCCGCACTCGGTGCACCGGTACGGTGCGGTCTGCGCGGGACGACGTGAGGCCATGTCCTCAGCGTACGTCGGAGGTCGGACACCGCGGCCGTGCACACCGCGGCATCCGCTCACGTCACGCGCGCAGGGAGCTCGCCACCTCTCGGAGAGCGTCGGCCGACGCGTGGAAGAGCTCGAGCTCGTGCGCATCGAACTGCGTCTCGCGGATCGGCACGGCGCCCTTGGAACTGACGATCGACGGGACCGACAGCGCGACGCCGTCGACGCCGTGGAAGTCGTGGAGAACGGGGGAGACGGGCATGACCGCGTGCTCGTCGTTGAGGATCGCCTCGATGATGCGCGCACTCGAGAGGCCGATGGCATAGTTCGTCGCGCCCTTCCCCTGGATCACCTTGTACGCCGCGTCGCGGACGTCGATCGCGATCTGGTCGAGCTCGTCCTTCGTCATGCGCGGGTGGCCTTCGCTCTCCCAGTCGAGGATCGGCACGGTTCCGATCGTCGCCTTCGACCACAGCGGGAACTCGGTGTCGCCGTGCTCGCCGACGATGTAGGCGTGCACACTCGACGTCGAGACGCCGGCGCGCTGGCCGAGCTTCCACCGGAGGCGCGACGTGTCGAGCACCGTTCCCGAGGCGAAGATCCGCTCGGGAGGCAGGTGGGTGGCCTCCTGCGCGAGAACCGTCAGCACATCGCAGGGATTCGTCACGATGACGTAGATCGCGTCGGGGGCCGCGCTCAGCAACTGCGGCATCATCGACGTCATGATGCGGGCGTTGACTCCCGCGAGCTCGATGCGCGTCTGGCCGGGGTTCTGCTTCGCGCCCGCCGTGATGACGACGACGTGCGAGCCCTCCACGACCGACAGGTCGCTGCCGCCGATGATGTCGCTCGAGCCCGTGAACTGCGTTCCGTGAGCGAGGTCGAGCACTTCCGCCTCGGCCTTCTCCGTCGCGATGTCGTACAGCGCGACGTGGCGGGCGGACCCCCGGATGAGGGCGGCATAGGCCGCGCTCGAGCCGACGCTTCCCGCGCCGACGATCGTGACTTTCGAGTTCTCGATGACTGCCATGGGATCAGTCTGGCAGTGAGCGGATGCCGCGGGCCAGGCTCCCCGCCGGGACAATTGCCGCAGTGACGCCGGCTCCGGTCAGGATGGCGTCGAGGCGACTTCGGGCCCGGGGTTGCGGATGCCGAGGAACGACACGATCCCGCCCGCGATCATGAGTGCGGCTGTCGCGATCGCGGCTCGATGGAAGCCCCCGAGGTCGAGGCTTCCGCCGATGATCGTCGCGAGGAGGGCGATCGCGATGAGGCCCGCGACGCGGGAGACGGCGTTGTTGACCGCCGACGCGATGCCCGACCGCTCGGTCTCGATGGCCCCGAGGATCGCGGACGTGAGGGGTGCGACCGTGATCGAGAGTCCGAGGCCCATCACGATCATGCTCGGGAGTACCTGCCACCAGTACGAGAACTCCGCCGACACCGTCAGGAGGAGGAGGGCCGCGACACCCATGAGGAGGGGGCCGACGGTCATGAACATGCGGGGTCCCCAGCGGCCCGCGAGGGCGCCGGCGCGAGAGCTGAGGAGGACCATGAGGATCGTGATCGGCAGGCTCGCAAGGCCGGCCAGCGTCGCCGTGAGCCCCGCGCCCTGCTGCAGATACACCGCGACGACGAAGCCGTTGAGCGAGAGTGCGCCGTAGACGAAGAGGGTCGCGACATTGCCCGTCCAGAAGTTGCGGACCCGGAAGAGATCGAGCGGCAGGATCGGCTCGGCGACGGTGCGCTGGCGCAGGAGGAACGCCCCGAACATCACGACACCGACCGCCATCGGGATCCAGATCGCGGGCGACGCCCAGCCGAGGTGGGGCTGTTCGATGAGGGCGAAGACCATCGCGCCGAGGCCGAGCGTGCAGAGGATCGCGCCGAGCCAATCGATCGACGCGTCGGGCCGGCGGATGTCGCGCACGTGGGCTCGCACCATGAGCCACAGCGTGAGGGCGATCGGAAGGACGTTGATGAGGAACGCGAAGCGCCAGGAGAGGTAGTCGGTGAAGAGTCCGCCGATGACGGGACCTACGATCATGGCCCCCGTCGTCATCGCCGTCCACATGCCGATCGCGCGGGCCTGGGCGGCACCGTGGAAGGTCGAGGTGATGAGGGCGAGCGAGCTCGGGACGAGGAAGGCGCCGGCGGCGCCCTGAAGCCCGCGGGCGACAATGAGGAACTCGGGCGAAGGAGCGGCGGCGATCGCGATCGACGCGATCCCGAATCCGATGAGGCCGATGCGGAGCACCAGCATCCGTCCGTACGCATCGCTCACCGAGCCCGCCACGAGGATGAGAGCGCCGAGCGTGATGAGGTACGCGTCGACGACCCACTGCTGCGTCGTGAGGCCGCCGCCGAGCTCTCTCTCGATCGCGGGGAGGGCGACGTTGACGACGGTTCCGTCGAGGAAGGCGACGAAGGATGCCAGCACGGCGATCGCGAGCACGAGCCGCTGATTCGTCGAGCTGCGCGGGATCGGCGAGCTCATGCATTCACGGTAGCGCCCGAATGACACGTGAAGGGGGGATCGTCAGGGCCACCCTCCGAGTGCGCTCGCGGCCCTCGGCCCTCCGGCGGTGGCTAGCGTGGAAACCGTGGGATGCCGCATCGTGCGGCGCGGAAAGGTGCGACCCCGTGCAACTCGGACTTCACATCGCAGACTTCACGTGGGAGGGCGGCCCGGCGAACCTCCGCCGCGACCTCGCGGATCACGTACGCAACGCCGAAGCGGCCGGGATCGACCGCATCACGGTCATGGACCACTTCTGGCAGATCGATGCCGTCGGACCCGTCGAGACGGAGATGCTCGAGGCGTACACGGCGCTCGGCTTCATCGCCGCGCACACAGAGCGCGCGATGCTGCACACGCTCGTCACGGGTGTCACTTATCGGGAACCCGCCCTGCTCGCGAAGGACGTGACGACGCTCGACGTGCTCTCGGGCGGGCGTGCCGGGCTCGGGATCGGCGCCGCCTGGAACGACAAGGAGTCGGAGGGTCTCGGATTCCGCTTCCCGCCGACCGCCGAGCGCTTCGAGCGCCTCGAGGAGGCGATCCAGGTCTGCCTGCAGATGTGGTCGGACTCCGAGGACCCGTTCGAGGGGGCGCACTACACGCTCGGTCGCACGCTCAACGTGCCCCAGTCGCTGTCGCGCCCGCACCCCTACCTGCTGATCGGCGGCGGGGGCGAGCGCAAGACGCTACGGCTCGTGGCGCAGTACGCCGACGCCTGCAACCTCTTCGGCGGGCCGGAGGCGGCGCACAAGCTCGACGTGCTCCGTCGCCACTGCGACGACGTCGGCCGCGACTACGACGAGATCGAGAAGACGACCATGATCTCGATCGGGCCCGACAGCACCGTCGACGGCGTCCTGCGGCAGCTCGAGGCGCTCCGCGCGCTGGGTTTCACCATCGCGTACGTCTTCGCCGGCGGGATGCGGCAGCCCCGCCGGATCACCGACCTTCTGGCCGAGGTCGTGCCCGCGATCGCCGCGTAGGCACCGATTCGCGGCATCCGTCGGGGTGTCGTAAACTACCCCACGGTGACGTGTCCGAGCGGCCGAAGGTGCAACTCTCGAAAAGTTGTGTAGGGTAACCCCCTACCGTGGGTTCAAATCCCACCGTCACCGCCAGAAAACCCTCGCTTAGCGGGGGTTTTCTACTTGTCGAGAGGCGCTTGAAACGTCTTGAGAAGAACATCCGTTTGGTCTGGCCGCTTGCGCGCTGAATGAGGTCAGGTTCGGCTGAGGCCGGCGACGACTCTGATGGTCTGCGTGTATCTAGCGTGCGGGTAGTGCTTGACGGCGGGAAGCTCTCTGAGAGGTTCGGGGGTCTGCTCGACGGCGACGGCGACGGAGGGCTGGAGCCCTGCGGCGATCTGGAGGGCGAACTCACGCGGGTGTCCTTCGGGTGGGCCGGCGTCAGCTTCGAGGCGTCGAATGCTGTCGGCGTCTGGAGTGGTGGGTGGGAATGCCGCGTGGTCGCCGTTTGCGACGAGTGAGCCGCGCTGTTCGGTGTCGTAGTCCGGCTTGTTCATTTGTCTTGAATGGTGGGGTGGGATGCGGCGGGGTCGCCGTTTGTGACAAGTGAGTTGAGGGGTGTGGAAAGTTCGGGGTCGGTGTCGGTGGGGGTCGCTAACCTTAGTACATGCATTCGAAACGGCTCGTGGTGTTCACCGATGGTGACGCAGCCGTTCTGGCCGGAATCGTCGCCGAGGTGCAGAAGACCCAGGCGCTGATCGCTGCCGCGCAGGCCGCGCAAACCCGGGCGCTCGCGCGGGCGGGGGACCTTGCCCGGGTGCAGGCGCTGCGGAGTCGCCGGAACGTGCGTGATCACGACATGGCGTTGCGGGGGATCGCGGCCGAAGTCGCGGGGGTGATGCGGCTCGCGGACCGGTCGGTGCAACGGCAGATCGGGGATGCGACGACCCTGGTCGAGGATTACCCGGCCACGGTGGACGCGTGGGAAGCGGGGGTGATCACGCGCGGACATGTGCGGGTCATCGTCGAAGCGGGAGCACCGTTGCCGCCCGACGCACGTGCCGAGTTCGAGGCAGAGGCGCTGCGCCGGTGCGAGACCGACACCCCCGGACGGGTGCAGGGCGAGCTGCGACTGCTGGCCGAACGGCTGCACCCCCGCACCCTCGCCGAGCGTCACGTTGAGGCACGACAGACCCGGGGTGTGCGGGTGATCCCGGTCGGGGAGGGGATGTCTGACCTGTGCGCGACGGTCCCGTCGCTGCTGGCGGATGCGATCTATGACCGGCTCACCCAGCAAGCACGGAGCATCGTGGATGTGCGCGGACAAGCGGCCGCTGACGCGCGAGCCGCGGCCGGGGGGAACGAGGGTGCGGAAGACGCGGATGCGGCTGCACGGCTTGAGCTGGTCGCGTCGGACACGCGCACGATGGACCAACTCCGCGCGGACCTGCTCACCGACATGCTCCTCACCTCGCAGCCCGGTGCGGATCCGACCCGCACCGACGACGGACCCGGGACCCTGGGGGCGATCCGCGCGAAAGTGCAGGTCGTCGTCCCGGTGCTCACCCTCCTCGGCCGTGATGACGCACCGACGGATCTCGTCGGGCACGCCCCCATCGATCCGGCCACCGCCCGGGAACTTGCCGGCGCGACCCGGTCACCGCTGGAGCGGATCCTCACCCACCCCATCGCCGGGGCGGTGCTGCATGTGGACACGTATCAGCGGACCGCGGCGATCGACCGGTACTTGCGGGCCCGGGACCAGCACTGCCGGTTCCCCGGATGCCGGCTCCCCGCCGTCCGCTGCGAGGTCGACCACACCATCGACGCCGCCCACGGGGGTCCCACACGGGTGGAGAACCTCGCCCACTTGTGTCAGAGACACCACAGCATGAAGCAGTTCACCGCCTGGAAAGTGAGACAGCTCACCGGCGGCATCCTGCAATGGACCTCACCCCTCGGCAGGGACACCCTCGACCACCCACCCTCCCTCGGCGTGCACTTCCGACCCACCGACGACCCATGTGACGGCGACGACCCACCCGCCACCGACGACCCACCCGCCACCGACGACCCACCCGACACCGACGACCCACCCGACACCGACGACCCACCCGACACCGGCGACTTACCCGACACCGGCGACTCGTCCGACACCGACGACTCGCCCGGCCCAGACGACCCGGACGACTCACCCGACACCGACGACCCAGACGACCCGCCGCCGAGCCCACCGCGCACAAGCCGCGCACCCTTCTGAGGCGTCGTGTCGTTGTATCTGCGGCTGACGTCTGCTGGTGCTCGCGGGAATCTCCCAGCGACGGTGCGCTCGGACAGGCGCATCCTGGAAGGGTGACCGTGACGAACCCGGCGAACGAGTACGAGGCCCTCGTGCACATCGTCGAGCGGATCGCGTGGCGTTTCCCCGACGTTCCCGAGAGCCGGCTGTTCGACATGGTCGCCGAGGAACTCGTCCGGTTCGATCGCGCCAGGCTTCGCGCCTACGTTCCCGCGATCGTCGAGGGGACCGTCCTGCGCGCGCTCCGTGCCGCCGAGCCTTCCGCACTCGCGGGCTGAAATCCGCTCAGCGCTTGCCCTTGAGGCGGGCCTTGGCTTCCTTCTCGATGAGCACGGGCACGAAATCACGGACCTTGGCCGACTCGAACGACGCACGCGCGTGCTCGATCGCCGATGCGATCGCCTCGTCGCCCGCATCGGGGAATCGCTCCCGGAGACGCTCGTGGATCTCGGCGATCGCCTTGCCCTCGTCGACGGACTTCTCTTCGCGCACTGTCGTCTCCTCGATGGCGGAGCAGGAGCCTCCGCTTCGCGCAGACTCTACTCGCCCCGGGTGAAGGAGGGCATGCATTTCCGCATCCGGGAACGATGCCTTCTGTTCACCTTCCCGTCCTATCGTGCCGCCATGGATCGGTCAGCGGACCCCGCCGCGACAACGCGAGCTCGACGGTGGGGAGTGCTCGCCGGTTCCGCGATCGCGCTGTCTGCTCTGCTCCAGACCGCCGCCGCCGCGCAACGCTGGGCGCTCGAGGTCCGAGACCCGGGCCCGCAGCGCACGATCGAGGATCACCTGTTCGACTACGTGATCCCCGTCGAGCCGTGGGTGAGCATCGGAAGCGCCGCGCTCCTCTTCGGGGTCGGGTACCTTCTCATCGCCGTCGGCATCGTGTGCCTCGGACTCGGATGCCGAGCCGTTCGCGGAGCCGGGTCTGCCCCGGTCATCGCCGCGGTCGTGTCGGGTGCACCCGTCGCGGTCTTCGGGCTGCACGCCGCCGTGTCGGGTATGACGGGCGCCCCCTCTGCGCTCGCGCTGCTCATGCCGGTGGGCTTCACGTTCCTCGGGGGCGTGCAGATCGCGGGACTCGTCGTCATGGCGACGATGGCCGCGTCACGATCGCGTGGCTGGGCCGTCGGGCTCATCGTCCTCACGGCGACGTCCGTGTTCGGATACGTCCTCGCGGGCTTCCACATCGCGCCTCTTCTGGCGGGGTACCAGTCCTACGACACGACACCGTGGACGGAGGGTGTCGTCGCGGCGTTCACGCTCGTCGCCGCCACGGCGATCCTGATCGGCTCCCTCCGAACGCGGCGAGACGCCACCGTATCGTCCGACCGCGCGACTCCCTCGGCTGAGGGAGCCACGCGGGCCTGACGCCGGTCGGCTAGGTTCGGGTCTCAGGCGGAGGTCCTCAGCCACAGGGTGCTCTCGCCCGCGACGGTGCGTCCGGCCTCGCCGTCGCTCGCGAGCAGCGGCTCGCCGCCGCCGCCCAGCTCGTACGGCTCCGCGCCGAAGTTCGTCACGACCTCCCACCCGTTCGGCCGTCGGTATCGAAGCACGTCGGCCCGGTCGGTCGGGATCCACTCGAGCGTCTCGCGCGTCTGAAGATCGTGACGCAGCGAGAGCGCGCGGCGGTACAGCGACAGCGTCGATGCGGGGTCGCTCTCCGCCACGTCGACGGCGACGCCCTCGAACCACGCGGGCTGCGGGAGGTGCGGGCTGCCCGCGCCGAACCCGAAGGACGCGTCCGACGCCGTCCACGGCAGCGGGACGCGGCATCCGTCCCGCCCGTAGTCCTCACCGCCGGTGCGGAAGAACGTCGGATCCTGTCTCTGCTCATCGGGGATCTCGGCGACCTCGTGCAGACCCAGCTCTTCGCCCTGGTAGAGATACGCAGACCCGGGGAGTCCGAGCATGAACATCGTGGCTGCTCGCGCGCGCCGCAGGCCCGCGGCCGCGTCCAGCGCTGCCGGGTCGCCGCCGCCGCGCACCCATTCGGTTCCGTGCTTCACGGCGGGGCGTCCGTCGGCGCGCCGGTCGGGGCGTGCCAAGCCGTAGCGGGTGGCGTGACGGACGACGTCGTGATTCGAGAGCACCCACGTGCTGGACGAGCCCGATTCGGCCGCGAGTGCGAGGTTGTCGGAGACGATGCGCCGGAACATGTCCGCGTCGAAGTCGGCCTCGAGGAGATCGAAGTTGAACGCCTGACCGAGACTCTCCGGGCTCGCATAGAGCGGGATGCGTGACGGGTCGACCCACGCCTCGGCGACCGCCGTGCGCGGGGGATCGTATTCGTTGAGCACAGCGCGCCATTGGGCGTACACCTCGTGCACGTCGTCCCGATCGATGAGCGGGTGGTGACCGTCGCGCGGAAGTGCGTCGAGCGTCGCGCGCGACGGCAGGGGATCGGTGAGGTCCTTCGTGAGCATGTGGGCGACATCGATCCGGAACCCGTCGACCCCGCGGTTCGCCCAGAACCGGAGTGTCGTGACGAAGTCCGCGCGCACGTCGGGGTGGTCCCAGTTGAGGTCGGGCTGCTCGGGCGCGAAGTTGTGCAGGTACCACTGCCCGTCGGCGACGCGGCGCCACGCGGGTCCACCGAAGGCCGACTCCCAATCGGCGGGAGGCTCGGATCCGTCCGGGCCCGTGCCGTCGCGGAAGATGTACCGCTCCCTGGCCGGGGCCCCCCGACCCGCGGCCAGGGCCTCCTGGAACCAGAGATGCTGGTCGGAGGTGTGGTTGGGCACGATGTCGACGACGACACGGATGCCGCGGGCGTGCAGCGCCGCGACCATGTCGTCGAAGTCGTCGAGCGTGCCCAGGCGCGGGTCGACGTCGCGGTAGTCGGCGACGTCGTATCCGCCGTCGGCGAGCGCCGACGGATAGAACGGGCTCAGCCAGACGGCGTCGATGCCGAGCGCCGCGAGATAGTCGGCGCGCGACGTGATGCCAGGGATGTCGCCGATCCCGTCGCCGTTCGCGTCGGCGAAGCTGCGGGGGTAGATCTGGTAGACGGCAGCCTGGCGCCACCAGGGCGGCGCCGCTGCGTCGTCACGACGGGTGAGGGGCGAGGCATCGACGGTCGTCATTGCTGCTGTTTCTCCTTTTCGTGGTGGATACGGATGTCGGTGGTGGACACGGGATGCCGCGGGGTTCGCGTCAGCCCTTGACCGCGCCCTGCGTGACGCCCTCCATCACCCAGCGCTGAGTGAAGAGGTACACCACGATCGCGGGCGCCATGGCCATGAGGTACGACGCGAACGAGACGTTGTAGTTGTTGCTGAACTGGGTCTGGAAGATGCTCTGCACGACGGGGAGCGTCTGGAGCGCGGGGTCCGACGTGATGAGCGAGGGCATCATGAAGTCGTTCCACGACGCGAGGAACGCGAAGATCCCGACGGTTGCGCTCATCGGCGCGAGGAGGGGGAAGATGAGCCGCCAGAACGTCTGCCACGTCGACGCGCCGTCGATGCGTGCGCTCTCTTCGAGTTCTGCGGGGATCGACCTCAGGAACGCCGTGAAGAGGAGGATGCTGAAGCTCAGCTGGAACATGACATGCAGGATCGTGACGCCGACCGGGTTGTCGAGGCCGACGAGCCCCGTCAGCTGGATCTGGGGGAGCGCCACGACGGGGAACGGCAGGAACATCGCGGCGAGCAGGTAGAAGAAGGACCAGCGGAAGAGCCTGCGGTCCCAATTGCGCGAGATCGCGAACGACGCGAAGGCGGCGAGCACGATGGTCCCCCCGACGGTTCCCGCCGTCACGAGCACCGAGATGGTGAAGGCGACGGGGAAGTCGGTGAGGTTCCACGCCGTGACGAAGCCGTCGATGCTGAAGGGCGCCGGAAGTGAGAAGGCGTTCCCGTCGACGGCCTGGCTCTGGGTCTTGAAGGCCGTGACGATCGTGACGTACAGGGGAATGAGGACCGTGACGGCGCACAGGATCAGGATGATCGTGGTCGGCCAGCTGCGCCGTTCGCGCGACGGGCGTGCGGCGCGTCGGCGCGCGCGACGGTCTTCGAGAGTGATGGTGGCGTCGACGTCTTCGGCGACGAGGGCGGGCTGAACAGTCATCAGAACGCGTTCCTTCCACGAGTGATCCCGAGCTGAATCAGGGAGATGACGATGACGATCACGAAGAAGACGGTCGCGTTGGCCATCTGATAGGCGTAGTCGCCGCTCGTGAAGCCCGTCACGATCGTCATCGCGATCGATCGCGTCGAGGTTCCGGGACCGCCGTTGGTGAGGCCCACGATGATGTCGTAGGCGTTGAGGAAGTTCTTGAATCCGAGGATGACGTTGATGACGACGTACCCGGCGACGAGGGGGACCGTGATCCGCAACAGTTGCTGCGGCTTGCTGGCACCGTCCAGGTCGGCGGCCTCGTACACGTCTCCCGGTATCGAGAGAAGTCCTGCGATGTAGATCAGGAGGGTCCCCGGGATGGCCTGCCACGCCGTGACGATGACGATCGCCACCCACGCGAGGTCGGGGTTGGCGAGGATGCTCTCGCTCAGCCATCCGATTCCCCATGCCTGCCCGAGGGACGGGACCGACGTCGAGAACAGGAAGTTGAAGACGAACGCGATGATGATGCCCGAGACCACCATGGGGATGACGAAGATCGTGCGCAGTCCGGTCTTGAACCGGATGCGGGAGGTCAGTCCCACCGCCAGGAGGAAGGCGACGACGTTGACGAGGATCACCGTCACGAGAGCGAACCCGAAGGTGAACAGGTAGCTCTGCAGGATCGCGGGATCCGAGAACATCGCGACGTAGTTGATGAAGCCGACGAATTCCCAATCGCCGAAGCCGATCGAGTTCGTGAAGCTGAAGAAGATGCCGATGACCGCCGGCACCGTGATGCACAGGGTGAAGAGGATGAGACTGGGGAGAAGGAAGAGGTAGTAGACGCCCTCGACCTTTCGTCGCTTCCGGGGTGCCGTGCTGCGCCCCCCGCGAGGGGCTGCCGACGTCGTCAGCGTCGCCGTCGTCGTTGCCATGTCGTGCCTGCTTTCTGTTCTCGTGCTCGTCGCGGCTACTGGCGCAGCGCCAGGCGGGCCCAGTCGGCATCCATGACACGCAGTGTGCTTTCGACGTTTCCGCCGAGGGCGATGGACTGCATGTAGTTCTCGGTCGGGATGGTGAGCGGGATCGCCTTCGACGCGCCCTGATAGAAGCGGGCCTCGTCGAAGTACTCCTTCATCCCGAGGATGCGCGGATCCGTGACCGGAGCGGCATCCGTCGTCGTGCCGTATCCGAGCTGTGCGGCGTTGTACGCGTCCATCACCTCGGGCTGGAAGAGGTACGACAGGAACGCGCGCGCGCCCTCCTTGTTCCTGGACGCCTCGGGGATCCAGGCGGCGAGGTCGATGTTGACGCGCACCTCGAGATCTGCAGGATCGTCCGTCATCGGAAGGGGGAAGGTTCCGAGCTCGAGGTCGGGATTCGTCTTGGCGATCTCGCCGAACGCCCAGGGTCCCTGGAGGTACATCGCGGCCTCGCCCTGCGCGAAGGCGAGGTTGCCGTCTCCGTAGCCTCGGCTCGCGGCGTCGGCGTTGGTGTAGTTCTCGGCGAGCTCCTGCATCCTCGTCGTCGGCTCGGCGAGGGTCTTCTCGAACGAGACCGCGGAGTCGGGGCCCACCTCGGTGCCCAGTTCGTTCATCTCGTCATAGAAGTCGGCGACGTCGACCATGCCGCCGACGGAGTAGTCGAACCACCCCTGCGCGACGGTCCACGGATCCTTGAAGGTGCCGTAGAAGGGATCGATACCGGCCTCCTGGAAGGTCTCGCACGCTGCGATGAGCTCGTCCCAGGTCTGCGGAACCTCGACACCCAGCGACTCGAAGATCTCGACGTTGTAGATGACGGATGCCGCCATCACCGAGTAGGGGAGCACGCTCGTACGGCCAGGATAGGTGGCGTACTGGTCCACGAGCTCCTGCACCTCGGGGAGGATCCGGTCGGCCTCGGGCATGTCCGAGAGGTCGCTCAGGGCGCCGCGCTCCATGAAGCGGGCCATCTCCATGTTGTAGTTGAGCAGACCGAGATCGGGGGGATTGTTGCGGAGGAAGCCGGCCTGCAGATTGGACGACGTGTCGAGCACGACGCGCACATCGCTCTGCGACGAGTTGTACTGCGAGATGAGGTCGCGGAAGTAGGGGATGGCCTCGGGCTTGCTGAGGTGGAACCGCACGGTCTCGGCGCCGCCGGTCCCCGCCGTCGCGCATCCCGTGAATGTCGTCGCGGCGACCGCGAGACCGAGCGCGGCGGCCAGCAGCCGGGCGCGTCGTCGAAGTGCAGGCACGTCATCGTCCTTTCGTCCGTCATCGGAACACGTTGGTTCGAAGAGTAGATTTTGTCAACGAATCAAGTAGCGTTCGACAATAATGCAACAGGAGACCAGGGAGGTCAAGAGGATGTTCGACCCCGTCGACGATGCGCGAGGGTCCGGCCGTGCGAGCGTGGATGCGGTCCTCCAGTTCGCCTGGGATGCCGAGACGTTCACGTCCAACGACGCGATGCCTGTCGTGGGATTGACGCGGTCGACCACGATCGAGGCGATCGACGAGCTGATCGCCCGCGGCCTCGTGCGCGAACTCCCCAACGCCCGCGCGGGCGGCGAGTACCGCAAGGGGCGTCCTGCCCGCCGCTTCGCGTTCCGCGCCGACGCGGGGGTCGTCGTGGGGGTCGACGCGGGGCGCGGGCATATCGTCACCATGGTCGCCGACCTTCGCGGACATGTCCTCCACTCGGCGACGAGCGAGCCGGGGGAGGACCACGATTCGGCGGACGAACGCCGGGAGGCCGTTGCGTCCGCGATCGACGATGTCCTGACCGTCGCGGGATTCTCGCGGTCCGACGTCGTGGCGGTCGGCCTCGGTGTTCCCGCGCCCGTCGATCGGGCCGGCCGGTCGCCGGCGCACCGTGACGGATTCTGGGATCGGATGAACCCGGGCCTTCTCGAGCTCATCGGTGCGTGGGCGCCGATCGTCCGGGTCGAGAACGACGCGTCGCTGACCGCGGTCGCCGAGGGGACCCTCGGAGCCGCCGTCGGGTGCCGGAACTTCGTCGCGCTCTTGGCCGGGATGCGGCTCGGCGCCGGCATCGTCGTCGATGGAACGCTGCTACGCGGCACCCACGGCGGCGCCGGCGAGATGGTCGCGTTCGACAACGTCGTCGGCGTGGGCGAGGTCGGCGGCATCGGCTATCGCATCGGCGAGTGGGTCCGCGACGCGATCGCCGCCGGTGAGATCCCGGCGGACCATCCCCTGGCCCGCCGCGAGGGAGTCGACCCGGTTCCCCGCGACGTGCTGGAGCTCGCGCGAGACGGGGACATCCCCGCGCGGGCCATCGTGGAGAAGGCGGGGTCGATGGTCGCGCGTGTCGCCGGCGTGTTCGGCAGCATCCTCGACAGCGAGCGGATCGTCGTGTCGGGAGCCGTGTCCGACGACATCGAGGACGTCCTCGTGGTGGCCCGCCGACTGCTCCCCACTGAGCTCGATCTGCCAGCACCGCAACTCGTCGCCTCGCCGCTCGGGGCAGAGGTCGTCGCCATCGGGGCTGTCGCGGCCGCCGTCGAATCCGCACGTCGTGGCATCCTCGCCCTGTCGTCGATGCCTGCTCTGTCCGGGGTATAGATTCCGGGACGGCTCGGGCCGCGCGCGGCTTCCGGAACGGCTCAGGGCCGCATGCGGCGGCGCAAGGGCGGGCGGGCCGGGATGGGGTTCGGGCGCCTCCCCGATCGCGGAGCGGCAGCGCGTCCGTGCTCCATGGCGGCGTCGAGGATCTCTTTGAGGGTCGAGTAGGTCTGCACGCCGCCACCGCCGCGAACCCACGCGACTTCGTATTCTCCCGTGCTGCGAAGCTCGATGTAGGCGACGACGCTGTCCGCGTCGCTGGATTCGAAGGCGCGGTCGCACAGCCGCCACGCGGTCCGGTTGAGCGCGTGGACGACAAGTCGATGTTCCGCGTCGGACTCGATCGTCATGGGAAATCGTTCAGGTCCCGGGAGTCCCACACGCCCTCGTGCTGGATCGTCATGAATCAACCCTCCGCCTCATCCCTCGTCGCCTGAAGGGGCTTGACAAGGCGGAAGCGCTGATGCCGACCGGATGTACAACGTGAGAATTTGCGGGTTGACATGCCCGCGGATGGCGACGACACTGGCTGTGAGATGGATTTACGACGTTGTAAATCGGCATCAGAATCGTCGGTGGACACCGTCGACACATCCCTCGGCAGCGCACCGCCCACAGGCGTCGAGCTGTCCCTGCACGTTGTCGTGCGTACGAACGAGAGGAAATCGAAGGTGAGAGAAACTCAGCAGAGACGGCCACGTCGTCAGGGCCGCATGTGGACGGCGATTGCCACTGCCGTCGCACTGGGGGCGGGATCGCTCCTCGCGGCGCAGCCCGCCACCGCGGCGGACGACCCGTGGGTGGCGGAAGTGCCCAATCCCTTCCCGGACCTGTACCGCTTCACCGTCCCCAACGCCGCGATCCAGCCGGCGACGGGCATCGCCGGGACGGTCGTCGCAGTGGAAGGCAACTTCGCGCCCGGGAAGACCTGGACGACGCTCAACATGGGGTCGAGCGGGGGCAACTGGACGACGACCATCGGGCCCCTCGATCCCGGGCTCTACTACTACCAGTACACCGCGCGGCCGGCATGGAATCAGGATGCCGTCGCCTTCCGCAATCCGGCGAGCCCGCAGGAAGTCACGTCGAAGCCGGCCTGGAACACGCTCTTCGTGCCGGGGCCGGGCGCCGAGTGGCTCGCGGACGTGCCTTCGGGCGGCGAACTGCAGGAGCTCACGTACGAGAGCACGGTCTCCGACGCGGATCGCTCGGCACTCGTGTGGACCCCGCCCAGCTATGACGAAGACCGCGAAGAGCCGTACCCCGTGCTGTATCTCCTGCAGGACCAAGACCAGAGCTATCGCGAGTGGGCGGAGCTCGGGCGGCTGAAGCAGATCCTGGACAACCTCGCCGTCGAGGGCGACATCGAGCCGATGGTCGTGGTCATGGGCGACGGCGATTCGGCCGACGCGCGCGCCGAGGTGCTGGACAACATCCTCCCGGCAGCCGAGACCGGGTTCAACGTCTCCGACGAACCCGCCGATCGTGCCATCGCGGGGATCGGGCGCGGCGCGTCTCAAGCGCTGACCCTGCTCCTGACCGACACGGGCGAGTTCTCACAGGTCGGGTCGTTCTCCGGGCGTCTGGTCAGCAGCGTCAGTGCGACGAAGGCGGCGCAGATCAACGAGGCGACGGACCTCATCCGCGTCTACGCGGGCAACGTCACCGACCGCGCCTATGGCTCCACCGTCAGCCTCGTCGACAAGTTCACCGCCGCGGGCGTCGAGTTCCAGTCGGACGGCTCCGACCCCGAGACCGGCGGCACGTGGGACACGTGGCAGAAGAGCCTTCACGACTTCGCGCAGCGACTGTTCCGGTCGGGTGGCGAGGCAGGGCCGAGCGAGGGACACCTTCCGTTCGCACCGCACTCCCTCCCGGCGCCGGGCACGACACCCACGCCGTGGATCGACGAGAACGGCGTCGTGACCTTCGAGACCGGAACGGAGTTCGCGGATGCGAACAACGTGACCGTGTGGGGGAACTTCGGACCGTCCGGCAGCTGGCCGCGGACTCCCATGGTCAAGCAGCCCGACGGACGCTGGCGGCTCACGCTCCCGCTCGAGGGCGGTTCGTACTATTACAAGTTCGTCGTGGAGGGCGCGGACCGTAAGGACACGACCAACCCGACGAGCGTCACGTCGGAGCCGAACTGGAGCACGTTCTTCGTGGCGGGTGACACTCTTCGCGGGCGCTATACGGGCGATGTGCCCGAGGGTGAGCGCGGCGCGGTCTCGATCATGTCGTACACGAGCACGGCGAACAGCCAGGAGCGCTCGGCGTACGTGTGGACGCCGCCGGGGTACGACCCGGAGCGCGAGGACGCGTATCCCGTCTTCTACCTCCAGCACGGAGGGGGACAGACCTGGACCGACTGGATCGAGGTGGGGCGCGCGGCGCAGATCCTCGACAACCACTATCGCAACGGCGACATCGTTCCCATGGTGGTCGTGATGGCCAACGGCAACGGCGTGAACTTCCCGAACGAGATCCGCACGCGGATCGTTCCGGCCGCGGAAGCCGCATACAACGTCAGCGACGACCCCGACGATCGTGCCCTCGCGGGACTGTCGATGGGATCGGGGGCCGCGCTCAGCACACTGTGGGCGGCGCCGGGCGAGTTCGCCTACATCTCCGGATTCTCGGCGTTCGGCAGTGTGCCGGGCAACGCGGATGTGGACGCCATCAACGCCGGGACGAAACTGCTGCGCATCTACACGGGCGACGTCCAGGACTTCACCTACCAGAACACGCTGAGTCTCATCGCGTCGATGCAGAACCGAGGTGTCGACCACGAGTTCGCTCCCGTGATCCCCGGTCCGCACAGCTGGGACGTCTGGCAGAAGGCGCTCATCGACCTCCTGCCGCGGTTGTTCACGGCTGACACGAGCGCAGGCATTCCGCTCGAGGCGGTCATTCCGGAGGGTGAGAACGGTGTTCTCGCCCTGTCGGTGGCCGACTTCGGTGAGCGCGTGTCGTTCTCCTCTCCCGAGAACGTCGGAGATCGCCTGCGGATGACGGCGATGCTGCCGGAGGTGACGGTGGCCGATTCGCGCACGGCGCAGCAGGCCGGCGTCGGTGGTTGGTCGGTGGCAGGTCACGCCGATGCGTTCACGTCGGCGGGTCAGACCCTGACGGCGGACCACCTCGGGTGGACGCCTCAGCTGCTGACGCCGCGTCCTGGTCTGTCGGCGGGTGCGCCCGTGGAGACGGTGCTCGACGGCGGTCCGGGCCTGGAGGCTCCGGCCGATCTGGGGTCCGCGACGGCGGAGGGGCGCTTCGGCACCGCGAAGTTCGGAGCGGACCTCCAGCTGGAGGTCCCGGTCGGCACGCAGCCCGGCACGTACTCCGGACTGCTCATGGTGTCGCTCTTCCCCGTCGATTGACGACGCGGCAGAGCGAGTGAAGGGAGCGCGGCCGGCCGGAAATCTCCTCCCGGTCGGCCGCGCTTCGCAGTGCGCCGGTGCCGTGGGCGTTGACGAGCTCACGCGCCTACAACGTTGAAGGGCAACGTTGTAATTTCCTGTACCGTACTCGTGTGCGAGACGAAGGAGTGCGAGATGCTGACGGCTGACACGTGGCCCATCGCCGCCGCGATGCTTCCGCAGGGAAACGCCGATCCGGTCGGGTCGGGCCCGGCGCCGGCCGAGCGGTGGCTCGCAGACCTGTCAGAGGTCGCCGCGGAAGGCTTCGATCTCGTCGATCTCACCGACTCGTGGATCCACTACGGCGATCTCACGGCACCGCAGCTCGGCGACCTGAAGTCGGCGCTCGCAGAGGCCGGCGTCGGCGCCGCGAGCATGTCGGCGATCCGGCGGAGCATCATCGACGAAGAACACGGCGAGCGCCACCTCGCCTACCTTCACCGGTGCATCGACGCGGCGGCGTTCCTGGGGGCGGAGGTCGTCTCGGTCGGTCTTCATCGCGCGCTGACACCCGAGCAGTCGCATGAGCTCTGGTTCTGGACGGCACCGGGGCACCGGGATCCCGACGGCGATGCCGACGCCTGGGATCGCGCCGTGCACGGCTTCCGCGAGCTCGGCGCGCACGCGAGCGATGTCGGACTCCTCCTGTCGCTCGAGATGTACGAGGACACCTACCTCGGCACGGCGGCATCGGCCGTGCGGCTCGTGGAGGACATCGGCGACGACGCCGTCGGACTCAATCCGGACATCGGCAACCTCATCCGGCTCGCACGGCCCGTCGAAGGGTGGCGCGAACTCCTCGAGGCGACCCTCCCGTACGCGAACTTCTGGCACGTCAAGAACTACGCCAGATACGAGGATGCCGCGGCGGGGCTCGCGTGGGCTGTGCCGACCTACCTCGAAGCCGGCGTCATCGACTATCGCGCGGCCGTCAAGACAGCGCTCGCGAACGGCTTCCAGGGTGTCATCTGCACGGAGCACTACGGGGGTGACGGACTCAGCATGAGTGCCGCCAATCGCGACTACCTGCGCCGACGTGTGCTTCCGAAGGGACCCGTGGCCCTGGGTGACAGTCGTGTGCGGCAGGCCGGGCCCAGGCGGGAGACGTCGTGACGCGGATCTTCACGGACCCCGATGCGTTCGTCGCGCAGTCGCTGCACGGCTTCGTCCGCGCGCACGCCGACGAGGTGGCCGCCGTCGACGGCGGTGTCGTGCGGGCTTCTCCGATCCCCCCGGGCACGGTCGCGGTCCTGATCGGCGGGGGTTCCGGGCACTACCCGGCATTCGCCGGATACGTCGGCGAGGGGATGGCCGCGGGTGCCATCTGCGGGAACATCTTCACATCGCCGTCGACCGCGCAGGCGCTCCGGGTCGCGCACGCCGCCGATGCGGGGGGCGGCGTGCTCTTCACGTACGGCAACTACGCGGGCGACGTCATCCACTTCGGCGAGGCCGAGCGCCGCTTGCGCGCAGAAGGGATCGACGCGCGCACGGTCCTCATCACCGACGACATCGCGAGCGCGCCGCGCGAGGCGATCCAGGAGCGCCGGGGGATCGCGGGGATCGTCTGCGTGTTCCATCTCGCCGGGGCCGCCGCCGAGCGCGGTGACGCCATCGACGAGGTCGAGCGGATCGCACGCCGTGCGAACGATCGCACGTTCACCCACGGTGTCGCCTTCGCGGGGTGCACGATGCCCGGCGCGGAGCACCCGCTCTTCGACGTGCCGCCGGGGATGATGTCGATCGGCCTCGGCATCCACGGCGAACCGGGGGTGCGCGACGTTCCGATGCAGTCGGCACGGGATCTCGCACGGACGCTCATCGGCCCGCTGCTCGAAGAACGACCCGTCGACGCATCGCGCACTGTCGTGCTCGTCAACGGACTCGGTGCGGTCAAATACGAAGAGCTGTACCTGCTGTACGCCGAGGTCGAAACCGTCCTCCGCGACGAAGGCATCGCGATCGCGGACGCCGTCGTCGGCGAACTCGTGACGAGCCTCGACATGGCCGGGATGTCGCTGACGCTGCTCTGGCTCGACGACGAGCTCGAGGAGCTGTGGCGGGCGCCCGCCTCGGCGCCGGCCTTCCGGCGGGGGTCGGCTGCTTCTGAGGGTCCTGGCACTCGCGTCAGGACCAGACCGCACACGTCGCCACCGACGGGCGACGTCGCCGCGGCCGACGCGGCTGTCGTCGTCTCGCAGGCCTCACGGGATGCGGCGCGGACCGCACGCCTCGCCCTCGAGGCAGCGCGCCAGGTGATCGCCGCGCACGCCGACGAGCTCGGCGAACTCGACGCGATCGCGGGCGACGGCGACCACGGTGTCGGGATGCTCCGTGGTCTCACGGCGGCCGTCTCGGCGGCGAGCCGACTCGGCGACGACGCGAGCGTGCGGGCCGTCCTCACGACGGCCGGCGACGACTGGGCGGAGGTGGCCGGTGGAACGTCGGGCGCGTTGTGGGGCGCGGCGCTCGCAACCTTCGGCGAGGCCCTCGATGCGGACGCCGACTACTCGCCCGCAGGCGTCGCGCGGGCCGTGGCGCGATCGAGGGAGCGGATCGTCGAGCTCGGCGGTGCGAATCCCGGCGACAAGACGATGATCGACGCGCTGATCCCCTTCGAGACGGCCCTCGCCGCGGAGGCCGCATCAGGCGCCCCTCTCGACGCCGCCCTTGCCGTCGCGTCCCGCGCGGCGGCGGACGCCGCAGCCGCGACGGCGGATATGACGCCGCGTCGGGGCCGCGCGCGGCCGCTCGCCGAACGCAGCATGGGACACCCGGACCCGGGGGCGACCTCGTTCTCGATCATCGTGGACGCGCTCGCGCGTCGCAGCGAAACGGAAGGCTGAAGCACCATGGGATGGCGGATCGTGGTCGGCGCGGATGACGCGGGACTCGCATACAAGGACGCGCTCAAGCAGTATCTCCAGGCCGACCCGCGCGTCACCGAAGTCACCGACGTGGGGGTGGGGGCCGACGACGCGACGCCGTACCCGAACGTCGCGATCGCGGCGGCGCAGCGCGTGGCATCCGGTCGGTCCGATCGCGCCCTCCTCGTGTGCGGCACGGGACTCGGCGTCGCGATCACGGCCAACAAGGTGCGCGGGATCCGCGCCGTGACAGCGCACGACAGCTACTCCGTCGAACGGTCGGTGCTGAGCAACGACGCACAGGTGCTCACTTTCGGCGCCCGGGTCATCGGGCTGGAACTGGCCAAGAAACTCGTCTCGGAGTGGCTGAGTCACCGGTTCGATCCCGAATCGGCGTCCGCGGCGAAAGTGCGCCTCATCGACGACTTCGAGGGCGAGGCATCATGACCGCGAAGACGGCCGTCGTCGGTTCGGGATACATGGGCGGGGGGATCGCGCAGGTGCTCGCGCTTTCCGGGAGGAGCGTCGCGCTCGCCGACGTCGATGCGGAGACCGCAGCGGCGAGTCGCCGCCGGATCATCGCCGAAGCCGAGGACTACGCCTCTCGCGGGCTGTTCCCCGCCGACGCCGCCTCTCGCATCGCCGACCGCGTGCGCGCCGCCGTCTCGATCGAGGATGCCGTCGCGTCGGCGGACGTCGTCGAGGAGGCCGTCCCGGAGATCCTCGAGCTCAAGAGCGAGACGCTGCGTCGTATCAGCGCGGCCTGCACGCCGGAGGCGATCATCGGCAGCAACACCTCGACGATCGCGATCGGCGTGCTGGCGGAGTCCGTCCATCGTCCCGAGCGCTTCCTCGGGGTCCACTTCAGCAATCCGGCCCCCTTCATCCCCGGAGTGGAGGTCATCCCGCACGAATCGACGCGCGACGACGTCGTCGACGACGTCGTGACCCTCCTCGGCGAGTGCGGCAAGACGGGCGTCCCGATCAAGGACGTCACGGGCTTCGTGCTCAACAGACTGCAGTACGCCCTGTTCGGCGAGGCATCGCGCCTCGTCGAAGAGGGCGTCGCGACCGCCGCGCAGGTCGACCTCATCACGCGCACGACCTTCGGGTTCCGTCTGCCGTTCTTCGGTCCGTTCGCGATCGCGGACATCGCAGGACTGGACGTCTACCGGTTCTGCTACGGCTCTCTTCACGACGCCTACCCCGATCGCTACACCGCTCCGGCGTCGCTCGTCGAGCACGTCGAACGCGGAGAGAAGGGCGTGAAGACCGGCCGCGGATACCTCGCGACCCCCGCGGAGCGCACGGCCGATCTGACGGCCTACCGCGATGAGGCGTACGCCGCGCTGACGGAGCTGCTCGCTCGCCTCGGACCGCCGCCCGTCGAGTACTGACGCGCCCCGTACGCCCGCCGCCCCAACTCTGCACCGAAAGACACGCGTGATCACAGCACACCTCACCATCGACCCGCACTTCACCGTCGGACCCGTCAACCGGCGTCTCTTCGGGGCCTTCGTCGAGCATCTCGGCCGGTGCGTCTACGACGGGATCTACGAGCCGGGCCATCCCTCGGCCGACGACGCGGGCTTCCGCGGCGACGTGATCGATCTCGTCCGCGAGCTCGGCGTCTCGACCATCCGGTATCCCGGCGGCAACTTCGTCTCGGGATACCGGTGGGAAGACGGTGTCGGGCCCCGTGCCGAGCGTCCGCGCCGACTCGACCTCGCGTGGCATTCGACCGAGACGAACGAGATCGGGCTCAACGAGTTCGCCCACTGGGCGCGGCTCGTCGACAGCGAGATCATGTACGCCGTCAATCTCGGCACGAGAGGGATACAGGAGGCGCTCGACGTCCTCGAGTACGCCAACCTCCCCTCCGGGACGGCGCTGTCCGATGCCCGTGTCGCGCACGGGCACTCGGAGCCGCACGACATCAGGATGTGGTGCCTGGGCAACGAGATGGACGGACCCTGGCAGCTCGGCCACGGGACGGCCCTCGAATACGGGCAGATCGCCTCGAAGACCGCGCGCGCGATGCGGCAGGTGGACCCCGATCTGGAGCTCGTCGCCTGCGGGAGCTCGGGCGCCCAGATGCCGACCTTCGGCGAATGGGAGCGGATCGTCCTGGAGCAGACCTACGACGACGTCGACTTCATCTCGTGCCACGCGTACTACGAGCCCCGCGGCGACGACTACGGGAGCTTCCTGGCCTCCGCCGTCGACATGGACCGCTTCATCGACGACGTGGTCGCGACGGCCGACCACGTCAAGGCCGTCCGGCGCAGCGACAAGACCATCGACATCTCGTTCGACGAGTGGAACATCTGGTACCAATCTCGCTACAACGACGTCGACAAGATCACGGATCCCCGGGAGTGGCCGGTCGCGCCGCGTCTGCTGGAGGACGTCTACTCGGTCGTCGACGCGGTCGTCTTCGGCAATCTGCTGATCTCGCTGCTGCGCCACGCCGATCGCGTGACCTCCGCGAGCCTCGCACAGCTCGTGAACGTCATCGCCCCCATCATGACGGAGCCCGGCGGGCGGGCGTGGCGGCAGACGACGTTCTTCCCGTTCGCCATCACATCCGAGCTCGCCCGTGGCGCGGCCCTCGAGCTAAAGCTCGACGTCGCGACCTACTCGACGGCGCAGTACGGAGATGTCCCGCTCGTCGATGCCGTCGCGACCTACGACGAGACGCGCGGACGCACCGCTGTCTTCGCCGTCAACCGCAGCCTCACGGAGGAGGCGACGCTCACGATCGACACCACGACACTCGGCGGTCTCACCGTGACGTCGGCGGTGTCGCTGACCGACGACGACATCCACGCCGCCAATACGCTCGAGGACCCCGAGCGGGTCGCGCCGCGTTCCAACACGTCCGCTCGCGGTGACGGCGATGAGATCGTCGTCACTCTGCCGCCCGTCTCGTGGACGGCGCTCACCCTCGAGTGAGTCCGCGCCGCGCGCGCGACGACGGTCGCGTCAGAGGAATCGGGCGAGGAGGTCGTTGACGAAGACGCCGCGCGGGTCGAGCTCTTCGCGCAGAGCGAGGAAGTCCGCCCAGCGCGGGTAGAGGTGCGGGATCCGACCGACGGTGCCGTCGACGTCGAAGAGCTTGCCCCAGTGCGGTCGCGCGTCGAACGGGGAGAGGGCGTCTTCGATGCGGGGCAGTGCCAGGGCGACGGCATCCTGATCCGGCTTCCACGTGAAATGGATGCCGATGACGTCGGTGCCGTACGCGGGAGACAGCCACAGCTCATCCGCCGCGACCGTGCGGAGTTCGCACACCTGGAGAAGGGGCGAGACGAGCCCCGCGAGACCGCGGATGGCTTCGATGGCGTCGACGGCGTGCCGACGGGGGACGAGGTACTCGCTCTGGAGCTCCTCCCCGTTGGAGGGCGTGAACTCCAGCCGGAAGTGCGGAAGACGGGCCAGCCACGGCCCGGGACGGGACAGCTGCTCCGTGCAGGACTCGGCCGAGATCCCCTCGAGCGGGTGGAGGGGCTCGCGCGCCTCCTGGTCGGCGGTGATGAACCCGGGAAGTCGTGACGGCGCGTCGAGTCGGCGCTTCACCCACAGCTGATCGATCGTGTCGGGGTCGCGCCACGTCGTGAAGAGGGACGTGCTGTATCCCGCCGACGTGACCGATTCGAGGTCGCCGAGGACGGCGTCGAGGGGGATGCCGCGATACACCGTCTGGGCCACGTCGAAGGTGGGCTGGATCGCCAGCTCGAGGTGCGTGACGACCCCGAGAGCACCGAGCGACACGACGGCGCCCGCGAAGCGAGGATCGTCCTGGCCCAGGTCGACGAGATCGCCCGACGCCGTGACGAGCTGGACCGCGCGGACGGCGGACGCGAGAGAGCCCACGGCGTCGCCGGACCCGTGCGTGCCGGTGGCGACGGCGCCGGCGATCGAGATGTGGGGCAGCGATGCGAGGTTCGACAGGGCCCATCCGGCGGAGTCGAGTTCGCGCGCGAGCTCTCCGTAGCGCATTCCCGCGGGGACCCGGACACGCCGAGCTTCGGCGTCGATCTCGATGAGGGCGGGAAGCCGCGCGGTGGAGACGTGGATGCCGGTCGTGTCGGCGATCGCGTTGAAGCTGTGGCGCGAGCCGACGGCCTTCGCGGCATCCGCGTGGGAGAGGATGCCACGCAGTTCGTCGATGCTCGTCGGCTCGACGAGCTGCGTGAACCCGTACCGCAGGTTGCCCGACCAGTTCCGGTCGGTGCGGGGTGAAGATGTCACAGGGGTCCCGTCTGCTCACGTCGGCGGCGGACCGCCGGATGTCTTCTCGAGCGTAGTCGACGGGTGCGAGAGAGCGGCCGGAGATAGCTAGGCCGGTTAGCCGGAATTAGCCGTGAAGGCGCGGGGAACTAGTTTGACGAGCGTGGGAAAACTGCACTATGGCGGGCATCAGCGGACGTTCGACATCGACGATCGTCTGCTCTCCCATCTGCGCATCGTCTTCATGAACAAGCTGCGCCGCGCCGAACCGTTCATGTTCCACCACGCTGATGCCGCCGGAACGACGAGTCTGTGGATCCACCCGGCTGTCTCGCTCGTCTTCCACTTCTACGGCGGGCGACCGGCCGAGATCAACCGCGCGTGGGTGGAAGAGCTCATGCACGAGGCCAACAGCTCGGGAGGGCTCAAGCCGGCCCTCGAGCCGAGCGCGTCGATGGCGGGTGCGGGAGCTAACGGCACTCACGGTCGACTGCAGAAGTGACCTGATCGAGGAAGCGGGCGAGCACCGCGGCGTCCTCGGCCGACAGCCGTTCCGCGAGGTTGCGGATGTGGTGGGTGAGCGGGTCGAAGTCCTCGAGGTCGGCATTGCGATCCAGGGGCACGACGAACTTGCTGCGGCCGTCGTCTGGATTCTTCGTGAACGTGACGAGTCCGCCCTGGCGAAGGCTGTGCAGGATGCCTGCCATCGAGGCCGTCGACACCCCCACGTGCTCCGCGATGTCGGTCGGAGTGATGGGCCGCGACTCGTCGGCGCTGTCGTAGATGAAGCGCATCGCGGCGCGCGCCGACTCGCTGGGGCCGCACTGCGTCTGACGTCGACGTGACAGCCGGGCCTCTGCGACCCGCAGTCGCTCGACGGCCCGTGCGGCCTCGTCCTTCGTGGCGGTAGCCGACATCGAGATGTGTTCCCTTCACTCGGAGGTGTGTGGAGTGAGTGTCTCATGCAGCGCGAACGGCATCTCGGCCGCGATGTCGCGTGCCAGGAACCCGAGCCCCATCCGACGCGTCAGCCGGTCGCCCGCGCGTGCGTGGACCCATGCTCCCCAGGCGGCTGCGGCGGCGGGCTCGAGGCCGCGCGCCGCCATGCCCGCGATCGCTCCCGCGAGGACGTCGCCCGAACCGGATGTCCCGAGTCCGGGTCCGCCCGCGGCGATCCGCCACGAGTCTCCGCCGGCATCCACGATGTCGCCGTAGCAGTTCACGACCGCGTCGTACCGCTCGGCGACGTCGCCCAGGTCGGCGATCCGGTCATCGCCGAGGTCGCGGCCGAGCAGGATCGCCGTCTCCTCGGTGTTGGGGTTCAGGATGAGCCGATCGGGGAGCGTTCCGCGGTCGAGATCGGGAAGGATGCCGAGCGCGTACGCGTCCAGGACGAGGGTCTTCGGCTCGCATTCCGCGACGCGCGCCAGGGTCGCGCGCGTCTCGTCGGGGTCGTCGAAGCCCGGTCCGACGAGGACGGCGTCCGCGCTCCCGATCTCGTCTCGGACGACGTCGGACAGGGGCTCTGCGGAGTCGTCGGGAAGCGCGAAGACCGCGGCTTCGGGGATGACGGCGCCCAGCTGCGCGTCCACCGACTTCGGCACGACGACTCCCAGCCGGCCCGCTCCCACCCTCAGCGCCGCCTCGCCCGCCAGCACGACAGCGCCGGGCGTGCGTCTCGAGCCGCCGACGACCATGATCCGTCCCCTGCTCTTCTTGGATTCGCCGGGATCGGGAAGCCCCCACGCGCGCAGCACGGACGGCGTGATCGTCTCACTCTGGTTCGACATCCGGGCTCCCGGGGTGAGTCGTGACGTCGGCGCCCTCGACCTGGAGATGCGCGACGTCGGAGAACGCGACGAGACCCCAGCCCTCCGCCGATCGCTCGAGGCTCGTCACCGACGCGTTCAGCACCGTGCGGGATGCCGCGAACTCGAGCAGGCGCGACTCGTCGAGGGGAAGGAGGAGCGAGAGGAGCAGCATCACGACGGCGTCGTGCGCGACGATCATCGCCGACTCCTCGCCGCGGGCATCGGCATCGGAGAGGAAGGACCGCATACGCAGCGCGACGTCGGCCCACGACTCTCCTCCGGGAGGGCGGTGGTAGTACTTGCCGAGGTGACGGCGACGCTCGGCCTCCTCGGGATGCCGGCGCGCGACTCCCGCGCGAGTGAGGAGATCGAGGATTCCGAGTTCGCGATCGCGCAGCCGCTCGTCGATGAAGATCGGGGCGGCGGTCCGGGGTCCCGACGCGTCGAGTCCGATGGCGAGCGTCTCGCGGGCGCGCAGATACGGTGACGCGTAGAAGACCTCGATCCCGTCGCCGTGCCGGGCGAGCCAGGTGCCGAGCGCCGCGGCCTGCTGCATCCCCGTCGGCGACAGCGGCACGTCGGCGTCCCGGATGTCGATGGGGATGACCTCCGACCCGTCGCGCTCCGCCGCCGTCGCGGCGACATTCGCGATGCTTTCGCCGTGCCTGACGAGCCACAGCCTCGTGAGCGTCATCGCTCGTCGCCGTGTCCGTCGTCGGGTGCTGTCCGGAAGCCCGTCACCTTGTGCGTTCCGTCGCACCACGGCTTGATCGCCGAGACGCCGCACCGGCACAGCGCGACGGTGCGGCGCCGCTGCGGGATGGGCTGCCCGTGCTCGTCGATCAGGACAGCCTCCCCGCGGACGATGAGGGGCCCGTCGGGGTACGCCGTGATGGTGGTCGGACGGGGTTTCATGACAGCACCCCGCGCGGTCGCAGCGAGCTGCGGCCGTCCTGCCAGGCCGCCAGGATGTGGTCGCCCACCCGGGCGTCGTAGGCGAGGCACGCGGCGGCGCCGAAGACGATGTCGGGAAGCAGAGCGGGCTGGTCTTCGGCGAGAGCGCCCGCCAGATCGTGCGCCGCGATCTGCTCGTGGACGGCGTCGGCTTCGACGTGCTCGTCGAAGTACGCCGTCACGGCGTCGCCGAAGCCGAGGCGGCGGAACCCGTCGCCGTACATGCGGTTGGGGATCGACGAGGTCATCTCGAACGCGGCGAGGTGACCGACGATGGCGCCCCGGAGCCGTGCGTGCAGCCCGAAGAGCGACATGAGGTTGTGCGATGCGAGCGTCACGGCCGGCACGTCATCGAGGTAGGCGCCGTACGTGTCGTCGAGGCCGATACCGCGGACGGTCCGCGCGAACATCGTCGCGTGCACGCGATCGGGATCCCCTCCGCCGTACTCGTCGGACTGGATCTCGACGAGGGCCGCCTTGGCCCTGCCCGTGAGCCTCGGGATCGCCCACGAGTGGGGATCGGCTTCACGGAGCGTGTAGATCGTGCGGTGGATGAGGAACTCGCGCAGCTGCTCGAGGGTCGCCGACTTCGCGACGAACCGCGAGAGGCTCGGGCCGGGTTCCGGGGCCGTCAGTGCGAAGAGGAGCTCGGCGACAGCCGACGCGGACGGCTCGGGCATCGCGGGCAGGGCGACGTCACGACGGATCTGGTCCTCGAACGCGCGCTCGAGCACGGCACGCGCCCCGAGGAGATGAGCGTCCCACTCGAGATCGGAGCGTGCGACGCCGGCATCCCGCAGAGATCCGTAGGGGAGCGAGGAGAGCAGGAAGAGGGCCAGCTGCACGTCGTCGTCACGCGACACGTCCGCGCTCTGCGCGACGGTGCGCTGCGCGAGAAACACGAGCGAGTCGTCTGCACCATCGACGAGCGCGTCCAGCACCGCGCGGCTGAGCGGTCCGCGGGAGTCCGCGATCGTCGAGGGTCGATCGAGGTGCAGGTCCAACGTCATTTCGGCTCCTTCGCATGCCGCGCACACACCAGGCCGGTGCACACAGATTGTGCGTCATGGTCTCGCCGTGCGCAGGAGGGTTGCGCTGTCCCTGCACCCGCGCTACGCCGGGGTGGCGTAGCGACGCGGCCCGTGCCCGTCAACCGCCTCGTCCTCATCGGACCCGCCGTGACAGGCTGGAAGCTCGCAAGCGATGACGGGAACCCCATGGCCAGGAACACGCGAGTACTCCGCTGCACACCGGACGATGTCTTCCGGGTCTTCCGTGATGCGTGGCTGTACCCGTCGTGGGTCGTCGGAGCCTCCCGCATGCGCGACGTCGATGACGCGTGGCCCGCGGTCGGCAGTCGGCTCCACCATTCGTTCGGGGTCTGGCCGATCCTCATCGACGACGTCACGGAGGTCGTGGAATGGTCGCCGCCGCACCGGTTCTCGATGCGCGCGAAAGGATGGCCGATCGGCGAGGCGGGGATCGTGATCGACGTCAAGCCCCGAGGAGACGGGTGCGTCGTCCGCATCCAGGAAGAGGCCGTGAGGGGGCCCGGTCGCTGGGTGCCCCGCGTGATCTTCGATCCGCTCATGCGATGGCGCAACGCCGAGACGCTGCATCGACTGGCGTATCTCGCCGAGGGCATGGCGGCGCGTGCGGTGGAGCCCACGACCGCCGATCAAGAGAAGGAGTGACGGATGCCGCGCTCGAGCGGCCGATCCGACATCGACGCCGTCGTGGTCGGGGCCGGGCCCAACGGGCTCGCGGCGGCCGTCACGCTCGCGCGTGCGGGCCTGCGCGTCGTCGTCTACGAGGCGGCTGACGAGATCGGCGGCGGGACCGCGACGCGGGAGCTCACGCTTCCCGGGTTCCGGCACGACGTCTGCTCCGCCGTGCATCCGCTCGCCTTCGAGTCCCGCTTCTTCCGCGAGTTCGGACTGCGCGAGCGGATCCCGTTCGTCCTGCCCGAGGTCTCGTACGCGCATCCGCTCGACGGCGGACGGGCGGGGATCGCCTACCGGGATCTCTCCCGCACGGCGGAGGCGCTCGGTCGGGACGGTCGCTCCTACGAGGCGCTCATGCGTCCCCTCGTCGATCGCGCCGGACGCGTCGCGACCTTCACGGGGTCGGCGCTGGTCCGGATTCCCGACGATCCCGTGACCGCCGCGATCTTCGCGCTGAGGTCGGCCGAACAGGGGTCGTTCTTGTGGAACGCGCGTTTCGCCGAGGACGTCGCGCCCGCGATGCTGACGGGCGTCTCGGCCCACGCGATCCTCCCGCTCCCGAGCATCCCGGCAGCCGGTGCGGGACTCGCTCTCACGGCGTACGCCCACGGCCGCGGCTGGCCCATTCCGCTCGGCGGCAGTCAGTCCATTGCGGACGTGCTCGCGGACGACCTCCGGGCTCACGGCGGCGAGATCATCACGGGCGCTCACATCCGCGCCCTCGACGAGCTGCCGCCGGCGCGCGCGACACTGCTCGACGTCACGCCGCGCGCGCTCGTGCAGATGGCGGGGACGCGCCTTCCCGACCGGTATCGTCGAGCCCTCTCGCGCTTCCGGTACGGCAATGCGGCGGCGAAGGTCGACTTCGCCCTGAGCGCGCCCGTCCCGTGGAGCGACCCGCGCGTCGGCGAAGCGGCGGCCGTCCACGTCGGAGGTTCGCGGCCCGAGCTCGCAGCGGGCGAGCGCGATGTCGCGAGGGGACGACTGCCCGACTCGCCCTACGTTCTCGTGTCCCAGCCGACGACATGGGACCCCGGGCGCGCGCCCGACGGCGCTCACACGCTGTGGACCTACACCCACGTGCCCGCGGGGTCGGACGTGGACCGGGCCGAGGCGGTCATCGCGCAGATCGAGCGCTTCGCGCCCGGGTTCCGCGACACGATCCTCGCGGTCTCGTCGCGGACGGCGATGGATCTCGAGCATCACAATCCCAACTACCCGCTCGGCGACATCGCCGCCGGCGCGCCCGACCTGTGGCAGCTCGCCCGACGGCCCGTCCTGAGCCCGCGGCCGTGGCGCACACCCGTGACGGGCCTGTACCTGTGTTCGTCGTCGACGGCACCGGGGCCGGGCGTCCACGGGCTCGGCGGGTGGTTCGCCGCCCTCACGGCCCTCGAGGACCGTTTCGGCACGCGCATCCGTCCCGACCTCTCTCCCGACGCCTGACCTCTCCTCTCCCCGCGGCCCTCCCTCTCCCCTCCCTCTCCTCTCCCTCTCCTCTCCCCGCGGCTTCCTCCCCCCTCCCCGCTCACTTGTCCCCCGCTCACTTGTCGCAAATGGCGGCCTCCCGCGCGCTCAGCTCGCCCTTTGGGACAAGTGAGCAGACGCGAGGGTTGCGGCATCCGCTATTCAGTGTCACTATGTACCAGTAGCTAGCGACACTGAGTAGTAGGGATGCCATGGGCAAGCAGGCGACGGAGATGCTCAAGGGCGTGCTCGAGGGGATCGTCCTCGCGGTCCTCGCCCACCGAGCGGCCTACGGCTACGAGATCACGTCGTGGCTGCGAGACGAGGGATTCTCCGACATCGCCGAGGGCACCGTGTACGCGCTCCTCGTGCGGATCGAGCAGCGGGGGCTCGTCGACGTCGAGAAGGTCCCGTCCGAGAAGGGGCCCCCGCGCAAGGTGTACTCGCTCAACGATCAGGGGCGCGAGTACTTGAACGAGTTCTGGAGGACGTGGAGCTTCCTCTCAGAGCGTCTGGAGCAGCTCCGCGAAGGGAAGAACTGACATGGCGCCGAAATGGATCGAGGTCCTCACGGGATCCCTCGAGCAGAAAAGGCAGTGGCGGGCCTACAAGGCGCGCGTGGCCCGGTTCCCGAGCCCGTACCGGGAGAGCGTCGATGCGATCGAGCGCTACCTCATGTACGCCGGCGGGTCCGACACCGAGAGCATGCTGACGATGCTCGACGACCTCGCCGACCTGTTCGAGCGTGCGGCTGCCGACGGCACGCCCGTGCGCGACATCGTCGGTGACGACGCCGTCGAGTTCGTCGAGACGTTCAAGAGCAACTACGGCGTGGGTGCGTGGATCGCCAAGGAGCAGAAGCGGCTCCTCGACGCGATCGGGCAGGCCGAGAAGGAGCAGTCGTGACCGAGACGGCCATCCGCGTCCAGGGAGTCGAGAAGTCGTTCGGCACGCTCCACGTCCTCCGCGGCGTCGACCTGGATGTCGCACGGGGGAGCATCTTCGCGCTCCTCGGCTCGAACGGAGCCGGGAAGACGACGCTCGTTCGCATCCTCTCGACGCTCGCGAGAGCGGACGCCGGAACGGTCACCGTCCACGGCTTCGACGTCGCATCACAGGCCGCCGACGTGCGACAGGCGATCAGCCTCACGGGTCAGTTCGCGGCGGTCGACGAGGTCCTGTCCGGTCGGGAGAATCTGGTGCTGGTCGCGCGGCTCCGCCACCTCGACGACCCCGGCCGCATCGCGGACGAGCTCCTGCGGCGCTTCGCGCTGACGGATGCCGCGAACCGTCGCGCCGGCACGTACTCGGGAGGCATGCGCCGTCGCCTCGACATCGCGATGAGCCTCATCGGGAACCCGCCGGTGATCTTCCTCGACGAGCCGACGACGGGACTCGATCCCGAGGGCCGCATCGACGTCTGGAACGCGATCAGGGCGCTCGCCGCCGGGGGCACGACGATCCTGCTCACGACCCAGTATCTCGACGAAGCCGAGCAGCTCGCGGATCGCATCGCGATCCTGCACGGCGGCCGCATCATCGCGAACGGCACGCTCGCCGAGCTCAAGGCGCTCCTGCCGCCCGCCAAGATCGAGTACGTCGAGAAGCAGCCCACCCTCGAGGAGATCTTCCTCGCCATCATCGGCACCGACGAGAAGGAGGTCGCGTGATGTCCGCGCACGTCATCGGCGACACGAGCGTCCTCACCGGGAGGTCTCTCCGCCACATCCTGCGCAGTCCCGACACGATCGTCACGACGGCCGTCATGCCGATTGCGATCATGCTCCTGTTCGTCTTCGTCTTCGGGGGAGCGATCGAGACGGGAGGGGTGCCCTATGTCGACTACCTCCTCCCCGGCATCCTGCTCATCACGATCGCGTCGGGGATCGCCTACACGTCGTACCGGCTCTTCCTCGATCTGCAGGGCGGGATCTTCGAGCGGTTCCAGTCGATGCCGATCGTGCGATCGAGCGTCTTGTGGGCGCACGTCCTGACGTCGCTCGTGGCGAATCTCGTGTCGCTCGCGATCGTCGTGGGCGTCGCGCTCCTCCTCGGGTTCCGCACGGGCGCGGGTGTGCTCGAGTGGCTCGCCGTCGCCGGCATCCTCGTGCTCTTCACGCTCGCGCTCACGTGGGTCGCCGTCATCGCGGGCCTCTCGGCCTCGTCCGTCGACGGAGCCAGCGCGTTCTCGTATCCGCTCATCTTCCTGCCGTTCCTCAGCTCGGCGTTCGTGCCGACCGACACGATGCCTGCGCCCGTCGCCTGGTTCGCCGAGAACCAGCCCGTCACCCCGATCGTGGACACGATCCGCTCTCTTTTCTCGGGCGATCCCGTCGGCGCTGGGATCTGGGTCGCGCTGGCGTGGTGCGTCGGCATCCTCGTCGTCGCCTACGTCGTCGCGACCCTGGTCTACCGCCGCCGCTTCCGCTGACGCGCTGCGCACCCCCGGTTCACTTGTCGCGAATGGTGGCCTCGACGGGCATCCGTCCCGCCATTCGAGACAAGTGAGCGGGATGGGATGCAGCGCGCGGCCCGCCTCGTAGCCCGGGCGGGGACGACGGGCAAGCCCCGAGACGCTGCGCGGAAACCGGAGTAGCGTGCCGGGATGCGACGGGAGGACGCAGCGCGCATGGCGAGGATCGGCACATCGGGGTGGAGCTACGACCACTGGGAGGGCGAGCTCTATCGCCCGGGCCTGCCCTCGCGCGAACGCCTCGGCGTCTACGTCTCGCAGTTCGACACCGTCGAGCTCAACGCGAGCTTCTACCGCTGGCCACGGCCCGCGCAGTTCGCGTCGTGGCGGGAGCGTCTTCCGGAGGGGTTCGAGCTGACGGTGAAGGGTCCGCGCGGACTCACGCACGCACGTCGGCTCCTCGAACCCGAGGAGTGGATCGAACGGATGCGGGCAGGGCTCCACGAGCTGCGCGGTCGACGCGGGCCGCTCCTCCTCCAGTTGCCGCCCACGATGGTGCGAGACGATGCCCGGCTCGACTGGTTCCTCGCGAGCGTGCCGTCGTGGATGCGTCCGGTCGTCGAGTTCCGCCACGACTCGTGGATCGACGACGACGTCTTCCGCCTGCTCGAACGACGCGGCGCGGGCTACTGCGTCATGAGCGGTGCGCGGCTTCCGTGCGTCCTGCGGGCGACGGCCGAGACAGTGTACGTGCGTCTGCACGGACCCGACACGGAGCACCTCTACGGCGGGTCCTACTCCGACCAGGACCTCTCGTGGTGGGCCGACCGGATCCGCGAGTGGGAGGGCGGCGGCCACCGCGTGTACGCGTACTTCAACAACGACGGCGAGGCGAACGCCGTCCGAAATGCGCGGACGCTCCGGGCGCTGCTCGGCGAGTGACGCGGATGCCGGGGGTCAGCCGTCCGCTCGCGCCCCGTTCACTTGTCTTGAATGGTGGCCCCGGCAGCATCCTCCTCGCCACATGAGACAAGTGAACGGGGAGGCCGTGGGGCTACGGGACCGGGACGGGGGCGGGGGAGGGGAAGGCGCCGAGCTGGAGGACGGCCCACGGGCTGAGCGTCATGGGCGCCGACCGCGCGACGGCGGCGAGGTCGTCGAGCGGCACCCACGCCCACTCCATGACCTCGTCCGGATTCGGTCGGGGGTCGGAGCGGACGCGTGCGATGAAGACGGGACAGATCTCGTTCTCGACGATGCCGCTGCTGTCGACCGCGCGGTAGCGGAAGTCGGGGAGGATCGGCTCGAGCGTGTCGATCTCGAGCCCGAGCTCCTCGCGCATGCGCCGCACGACGGCGTCCTCGACCGGCTCACCCGGCGCCGGATGCCCGCAGCACGTGTTCGTCCACACGCCGGGCCAGGCCTTCTTCGAGAGCGCTCGCCGCGTGATGAGCGTGCGGCCCTGATCGTCCACCGCATAACACGAGAAGGCGAAGTGGAGCGGCGTCTGCGTCGTGTGCACGTCGGACTTCAGCGCCGTGCCGATCGCCCGCCCGGCATCATCGGCGAGCACAACGAGTTCGGGTCCGCTCATCAGGTCACCTTAGCCCGGCTGCCGGCCGCCGGGCGCTGAAGCGCCGAGAGCACGAGGTCGCGCACGTCGACGGCGGCGATGCTGTCGCCCGCGCCGTCGAGGAGTGCGGCATCCGAGGAGATCAGGACGGGAGCGTCCTGCGTCGAATCCGGGAGGCGCCCGTGCGTCCCGCGGACACATGTCGGATCGAGCGGCACCGTCGACATCGCGTAGCGCAGGCCGAGCTTCTTCTTCACGAGGTTCGCGGCAGCCTTCGCCTTCGCAAGGCGATCGGCCGGGTTCCAGAAGAGCTCCGCGGGGTCGTATCCCGGCTTCCGGTGGATGTCGACGCCGCGTGCGAACTCGGGCGCGCGGTCGTCGTCGAGCCAGTAGTAGTAGGTGAACCAGGCGCCCGGCTCCGCGACGACGACGAGCTCGCCCGACCGCTCGTGGTCGAGGTCGTACCGCGCCTGGGCCTCGCGGTCGAGTACGTCGTCGACGCCCTCGAGTCCGCGCAGCAGGTCTGCCACGCGGGGAATGTCGGCGCTGTCGGGCACGTAGACGTGCGCGACCTGGTGGTCGGCGACGGCGAACGCGCGCGACGTCCACGGGTCGAGCTGCTCCTTGCCCTGCTGCACGTACACCTCGAGCAGGCCTTCACGGCGGAGCATCCGATTGATGTCGACGGGACGGTCGGCGTTCTCGATGCCGTATTCGCTGAGCGCGACGATCGTGTAGCCCTCGGCGCGCGCGTCGTCGATGAGGGGCACGAGTGCGCGATCGAGCTCGGCGGCGGCCACGTCGGCCTCGGGGGCGGTCGGTCCGAACCGCTGGAGGTCGTAGTCGAGGTGCGGCAGGTAGGCCATGACGAGATCGGATGCCGCGGGCCCGAAGCGCCCCGACAGAAGTCCTCGCGTCGCGTTGATGATCCACTCCGTCGAGACGAGGGATGCCGTCGGCCCCCAGTACTGGAAGAGGGGGAACTCGCCGAAGGTGCCCGTGAGCTCGTCGTGCAGGCTCTCGGGCCGGACGTACGCGTCGGGGCTCTTGCGTCCGTCGGCGTGATAGATCGGGCGGGGCGTGACCGTGACGTCGGTCGTCGCTCCCATCGCGTACCACCAGCCCACGTTGGTCGCGGTGAACCCGGGGTCGCGGCGACGCGCGGTCTCCCAGATCTTCTCGCCCTGCACGAGACGATTGTGCTGGCGCCACAGGAGCGGTTCGCCGAGATCGCGGAAGTGCCAGCCGTTGCCGACGATGCCGTGCTCGCGCGGCATCGTGCCGGTGAGGATCGTCGACTGCACGCTGCACGTGACGGCGGGGAGGATCGTCTCGAGCCCCACGGTGCCTCCGGCCGCGCCGAGCGCCCGGAGGTTCGGCATCGAGGCGAGTGCACGCGGCGTGAGCCCCACGACGTCGAGGAGCAGGACGCGGCTCATGACGCCACCGCCGCGACGGGGGCGTCGAGGACGTGGGAGAGGTGATCGCGCGCCCAGCGCAGTTCGGCGGCGATCCCCTCCACGAGTGTCGACGGACGGAGGGATGTCGGGAGCACGGTCCACGTGTAGGTCTCGACGTCGAGGTGCGCCTCCGCGCCGTGCGGCGCGTCGAGGACGGCCGAGACGGCGGCGAGCAGAACCTCTGTCGTGGCCCGGAGGGGCGGGGCGGGGGTCGCGTGGAGCGGGATGTGCACGTGCACCCGCCACGGCCGGTCGGTCGGCCACGCGGCATCCCGCGCCAGCACGTCGCCGAGATCGTCGGCGGCCCAGGTGCGGGTGTCGCCGGCGTGGCCGCGCGCCCGCACCTGGTGCACGTAGCGCGCTTCGGCGAAGGGGGCGAGGGCGTCTGCGGCTCCCGGAAGGCCCGGGTCGGGAAGCTCCAGGGCGACGGATGCCTGCACCTTCACGATCCGCACGCCCGCCGCCGTCGCGATGCCGACGGCCTCGCCCGGGTCGGCGAACGAGACGGCGAGGTGGCAGGTGTCGAGGCAGAGCCCGAGGAGCCCCTCCTCGACGAGGCGGGGGCGGGCGCCGAGCCACGCCGCGACATCGGCGACGTCGTCGAGGATGCAGCCCGGCTCCGGTTCGATCCCGACACGGATCGTCCGACCCGTGCGGGCGCGGAGCTCGATGAGGTGGGCGACGAGCCGTACGAGCTGCGCCTCGGCGGCGGCGTCGGCGTCGGCATCCCACTCCGTCCGCCATCCGAGGGGCAGCGTCGAGATGCTCCCGTCGCCCTCTTCGGGAAGGAGATCTGCCAGCAGCGTCGCGCAGTCCATCGTGTAGCGGAGGCGGTCGGTCGTCGTCCAGTCGGGGCGGTAGACCGCGAGCTTCACGACATCGTCGTGGAACCCGCGGTATGGGAAGGCGTTGATCGTGCGGAAGGTGAGCCCGTTGCGGTCGAGCGCGACGCGCAGGCGCTCGCGGGCATCGGCGTCGGCGGCGAGCTGCGCGGCCGTGTCGGCGGGGATCCAGAGCCCCACGCCGAGGCTGCCGAGCCCCGCAGCCCGGCGCACGGGACCCGCGTGCAGATCGAGCTGCTCGATGATCCCGTCGAGGTCTTCCGCGGGATGGACGTTCGTGCAGTACGACAGCTGCATCACGCCTCCCTCCGAGACGCCATGCCGCGCAGCACCGAGTTGCCCTCGAACGTGTCGGGACCCTGCTGCGCCGGCTCGAAGCCCGGCACGGGCGTGAGGTCGAGGCGCCCCGACTGGCCGTAGAACTCGACGGGGTTGCGCCACAGCACGCGGTCGACGTCGTCGTCCGTGAAGCCGGCCTCGAGCATCGCGTACCCCGTCTTCGCCGTCTTGAGCGGATCCGAACGCCCCCAGTCGGCGGCGGAGTTGACGATGATGCGGTCGAGGCCCAGGCGCTGCATGATCGCGACGACGCGGTGCTCGTCCATCTTCGTGTCGGGGTAGATCGAGAAGCCCATCCAGGCGCCCGATTCGGCGACCATGTCGACGCACGTCTCGTTGAGGTGGTCCACGAGCACCATCCCGAACGGGAGGCCCGAGTCGGCGACGACGTCGAGGGTGCGGCGCGTGCCGGTCACCTTGTCGCGGTGCGGCGTGTGCACGAGGGCGGGGAGCGCGTACTCGATCGCGAGCGCGAGGTGCCGCCGCAGCACGTCGTCCTCCTCCGGCGTCATGGAGTCGTATCCCGTCTCGCCGACGGCCACGACGCCGTCCTTCGCGAGGTAGCGCGGGAGGTGGTCCATGACTTCGCGGCAGCGGGCGTCGTTGGCCTCCTTCGGGTTGAGCGCGATCGTGCAGTGGTGGCGGATGCCGAACTGCGACGCGCGGAACCTCTCCCACCCGAGCAGCGCGTCGAAGTAGTCCAGGAACGAGCCGACATGCGTGCGGGGCTGACCGAGCCAGAAGGCCGGCTCGACGAGCGCGCGAACGCCCGCGGCGTACATCGACTCGTAGTCGTCGGTCGTGCGCGACGTCATGTGGATGTGCGGATCGAAGATGCGCATGTCACTCCTGGGGGACGGTGTCGATGAGGCGGATGTCGTCGGGGATGCTGCGGCCCGCGGCGCGCCGTTCCTCGGCGTACCGCGAGGCCATCGCGGCGAGCTCGGGATCGCGGCGGTCGTCGAGTCCTCCGACGACCGAGAGCGGGACGCCCATGAAGACGAGCTTGAGCACCCCGTGGCGCCATCCGTGGTCGTCCAGGTGACGCGCGGCGAACGCGCCCATGGCCGACGCGACGAGGGCCGGGTCGTTCGTGCGCAGCGCGTCTCGTGCGAGGTCGAGTCCCGTCGCGCGCCACGCGTCGGTGAGGTCCGCGTCGGCGAGGGCGTCGAACCCGCGCAGCACTCCTCGGCGCTCTGCGTTGTCGCCGTACTCGTAGAGCGCCCGGATGACCGACGGATCGGCGCCGCCCGCATGGAGGGCCTCGACGAGAGCAGCGCGGGCCGCGTCGTCGCTGGTGCCGGCGTACCCGTGCGGGTCGTTCGGGGACAGCGGGTCGCGGCCGACGGCGCGGCCGGCCTCCGCGAACAGGCGGGGCGCGCGCGACGGGTCGGCGGTCACGGATGCGACGGCCTCGACGGTCCACGGATGCCGGGGCGGCATCGCGGCGCGGGCCGCGGCATCCCACGCGACGATGCTCTCGCGCGCGAGTCGCGGCGCATCGTGGGAGTGGCGGGGAAGCTCGACGGCGGCGACCCCCGCGTAGCCGATCTCGCGCAGGGTCTCGATCGCGGCGACGAGGTCGAGATCTCCCGTGCCGAGCTCGAGGTGCTCGTGGACGCCGGGCTTCATGTCATCGATCTGCACGTTGCGCAGAAGCTCGCCGGCCTGGCGGAGCGCGCCGACGACCCCGTCGGGCTCGACGGCGACGCAGTGGCCGAGGTCGACCGTGATGCCGACGGATGCCGGTGACCCGATCGCGTCGCGGAGGCGGAGCGCATCGGACACCGTCTCGACCAGCATCCCCGGTTCGGGTTCGATCGACAGCGTCACTCCGTGCTGCTCAGCCAGCGGAACGAGCTCGGACAGGCGCTCGACGAGCAGCGCCCACGCCGTGTCGGCGTCGACGTCGTCGGGGACGACGCCGCTCCACAGCGACACGCAGTCGGCGCCGAGCACGGCGGCGATCTCGATGGCGCGCACGAGGAACGCCATGCGGGGCGTCGCGTCGAGGTCGACGAGGGTCGGCCGGTGCTTGCGCCAGGGGTCCAGCAGATAGCGGGTGCCGGTCTCCACGACGACCCGCAGGTTCCGTCGCTCGAGGTCGGCCGCGAGGTGCGCGGTGCGCGCGCGCCAGTCGTCGGCGAAGGGATCGAGATGGGGATGGCCGAGCGTCAGGGCGATCGCACCGTAGCCGGTGCCCTCGATGACGTCGAGCGCGTCCTCCAGCGTGTGGTCGGCGAAACCGTTCGTCCCGTACCCGAGGACCCAGGCGTCGGCGGTCATGTGACATCACCCTTCGTGCGAGCGCGGCCGAGGACCCTGAGGAGTCCTCCGATCGCGAGAAGCGCCGCCGTCACGGTGGTCGACCCCGCGCGGGCGGCGAGCGCGAGTTGCAGCGGCACCATGCCGCGGATTCCGGCCCGCGTCGCGGTGCGGGCGGTGTCGGCATCGGGACTGCGGACGGCGTCGATCTGCGCGGGGAGCACGGCCGCGGCGTACCCTGCCGCGCCGAGGAGCGCGGCGGGCGTCGCGGCGCCGAAGGGGACGGCGGCGGCGGTCGCACCCATCGCGGTCGCCGTCGCGGCGGCGACGGGGGTGGAGGTTCCGTTCACCTCGCCGCGCGAGATGAGGGTCACGGCGGCGGTGTGGGCGGCCATGAGGCCTGCGGGGAACACGCCGCCGCGCCATCCCGGACCGGCGGCCCCCATGACGACGTTCAGTCCGCGGCAGACGGCCATGACGACGGGCCCTGCGGGAGACGCCTTCGCGGCGAGATCGTACGTCCAGACGGATGCCGCGAGCCCGATCGCCGTGACGCCGGCAGCCCTGCCGGCGGCGAACGCGAGGCCGACCCCGGCGGCCGTGAGACCGGCCGCGAGACCGAGGGCCGTCGCGCGCGAGACGCGCCCCGACGGGATGGGCCGCTCGGGGCGCTCGACGGCGTCGAGGTCGGCATCCGAGTAGTCGTTGAGCGCCATCCCGGCGGCGTACAGGCACGCCGAGGCCGCCGCGAGGGGCACGGCGCGTCCGCCCACGACACCCCGGGCCGACACGGCACCGACGAGCGGATCGCCGAGCGCCGTGAGGGCAGCGGGTGCGCGGACGAGGTCGAGGAGGTCTCCGACGCGCGTCATCGCGCTGCGATCGGCTGACGCTCCGACGCCCTCCGCGCTGACGCGAACACCCCCGTGCGCTCGACCCAGCTCACGAACTGGGCGGTCTGTTCGGCGAACGCGTGCACATCGCTGCCCCACGGGTCTTTGAAGAAGCAGCCGAGCTCCGCGACGGCACCGGCCTGACCGGCATCCGTCGCGAGAGCGAGACTGCGCACGAGATCGAGCACGAGCGGGGCCGCGAGCGTCGAGTCGTACGCGCTCCACGTCGTCTGGAGCGTGATGCGGCTCCCGAGGAAGCCGACGGCGTGCACGTGGTCCCACGCCGTCTTGATGTCGCCGAGGTCGGGGACGTTGTCGATGTGGAGCGGCGCGACGACGTCGTCGCCGACGAGGGCGTGCAGGCCGCGGTTCTTGGAGGCGAGCTTGGATCGCACCGCCTCGGGGTCGGCGAGGGTCGCGCCGTCGCCTCCACCGAGGAGGTTGGCGCCCGCCCACGAGAGCACCTTGAGCCCGCGTGCCGTGAACATCGGAGCCAGCACCGTGCGAAGGAGCGTCTCGCCCGTCTTGCCGTCCTGGCCCGCGAACGGGATGCCGGCTGCGGCGGCGCGCGCCTGGAGGACGGGAAGAGTGAGGCCTGCCGAAGGCGTGAAGCCCGCGTAGGCGGCGCCGGCCTGAATGGCGGCGGCGGCGGCGATGGAGCTCGCAGGAAGGACTGTCCCGCCCGGTGCCGACAGGGCGTCGCGGAGCGCGTCTTCGGAATGGAAGGCGGGGTGGTCGGCGGGAAGCGGCTCGGTCGATGACACGTCGACGACGACGACGAGCCGCAGCCCGTACCGCTCGCGGAAGTCGGCGATGTCGGATGCTGCGCGGTCGATGTCATCCTGCTGGGTGGGCCCGCCCACGCGCGCGGGCCGGATGTCGGCATCCGTCCTCTCGAGGTCTGCGGCGACGGCCTGGACGAGTTCGCGGGGGAACATGCCCCCCGATGCGAGTGCCGTCGCCCGCTCGACGAGGGGTGTCGAGGAGATGTCGTGGCCTCCGACGACGATGTCGGCGAACGGCGTGAAAGGCACGTCGGCGAAGCGATCGTCCACCGTCGTGAGGCCCCACGGCTCGACGAGGCCCCGTGCCATCGCGTGCAGACCCGTCGCGGCGGTCGTCGCGAGCGACCCTCGTGCGCCGACGAACCAGGCGCCGATGCGGCCGAGATCCTGGGGTTTTGACACATCTTCCATGGGCGGGTCCTTCTGAAGTCGTAGCTGTCGCGTCACTGCGGGGCGAACGATCCGAGCATCGTCGCTCTGGAACGACTTTAGGTGGGATATGTCGGCCTGACAACAGAAGGGTGCCTAACTTCGACTAGAAGTCGCACGTGCAACGAGAGGAAGTGTGTCGCCCTCGGTACGTAAGTCCAGGCCATCCGGCAAAACGCAATCCGCACGCTCACTTGTCTCGAATGGTGAGGTGAAGGTCTCTCCGGTCGCCGTTCGAGACAAGTGAACGTTGGAGGTCGGCATCCAGTCCTCGCCGCTCACTTGTCGCGAATGGCGGGGTCAGGGCAGATCAGGTCGCCCTTTGGGACAAGTGAACGTCGGAGGAGATGAGGCATGAGAGAAGGCTGGGAGCGCGGGCGGGGGCGTGTGGCACGATGCTCGTGATGGACGATGGCGCCGACGACGAACTGCAGCGACTGCGGGCCCGCGCGTACGGACCCGACGCAGACATCGACGGCGATCCCGACGCGATGGCGCGCCTGGCCGAGCTGGAGCGGCTGAGGCAGCAGGACGCGCCCTTCGCGTCGACCGAAACGTCGGAGCCCGCCCTGCGGCATCCGGTCGACGTGGATGTCCGCGCGGAGCACGACGCACGGCCGGATGCCGCGAACTCGCGGCCTTCCGCCGAGCCCCCTGCCGACGGCGAAGCGCCAGGGGAGCGGCCCGACGACGCCGGAACCGCCCCCGCCGAGACCACCGCACCAGGTGGTGAGGATCCGCGGACGCGGCGACGGCAGCGATGGAAGAGACGGGTGGGGTGGGGTGCGTCGATCGCCGCGACGGTGCTCATCACGGCGGCGGCGACGACCGCTGTCACGTTCCCGCTCACGCCCCTGAGTCCCGTGCCGCGCGATGTCGACGTGCAGCAGGTCGCGACGCTCTTCATAGACGAGGACTTCGTCGTCCCGAGCGCCTTCGGTGAGGATCTCGGCGATGCCTACGGCTTCGAGTCCTTCGCGGGCCTGCGCGCGATCACCGTGGAGCGAGGATGGGCCAATCCCGGGACCGACGGCTGCCTCATCATCGTCTCCGACCGCATGGGACGGGGAGGCCAGGAGTTCATCGAGGGTCCGCTGTACTTCGGATGCTCGGCGGGGCCCTTCCCCGCCGCGGTGAACCTGCGTGTGACGCCCGATTCCCCACCGGGGCTGCGCGACGCCTACCCCGAGGGCACGGCGCTGCAGTTCCTGCATGACGGGTCGCGCATCGCCGTCTTCGTCACGGGCTGACGGTTCACTCACGGAGTGCGAGGCTGACCCGGATGCACGTGTCCGCACCCCCCGCCGAGACCACCACGTCACCGTGCGCGACGTCGACGCGACCCGGTCCGACGCACCGGACCCGCGTGGGATCGACCCGTGCCGGATCGATCCGCAGCGGCACGTGGACACCGACCTCGGCGGCGACGAACGCGTGCGCCCAGCCGGGGGTCGTCGTCCACCGCATGAACGGCTCGTCCGAGGCCTCCGCGACCGCGGGGTCGAGCGCCCGCGAGCCGAAGACCGCTTCGCCGTGCCGTTCGTTCCAGGCGCCGAGGTGCTCGAGGGTCCGCCGCTGGGGCTCCGGCACGTCGCCCGCCGCGGTCGGCCCGACGTTGAGCAGCAGGTTCCCGCCGCGCGAGACGACGTCGACGAAATGGCGGACCGCGTCGGGCCCGCTCATCGACGTCGCGGCATCCTCGATCCGGTTGTACCCGAAGGAGAAGCCGATGCCGCGCGTGTTCTCCCACTTCGCAGCACCCTCGCCGTTCGCGCCCTGCGCGTACTCGCTCGTGCGGAAGTCCCAGTGCGTGAGCCCGAATCGATCGTTCACGACGCCGTCCGGCACACGCTCGTAGTACGAGGCGAAGAGGTCGGCGAGGCTCTTGCCGCCGGGCCCCCTGCCCGCATCGGGCCAGTCGATGTCGCCCCACAGGAGGGCGGGCCGGTACCGCTCGATGAGGTCGGCGACGTGATCGAAGGCGTAGTCGGCATAGGCGCGGCCACGCGGCACGAGGTCGCCCTCGAGCGGGCCCGAGATCGGCCGTGTCGGAGCGGCGTGCCAGTCGAGACCTCCCGAGTAGTACACGCCGAACCGGATGCCGCGACGCTCGGCCGCCGCGCGGAACTCCTCGACGAGGTCCCGGCGCGGGCCGCGGTGCACGGTGTTGCGGTCGCCCGTCCCCGGCGCATCCCACAGCGTCACGCCGTCGTGGTGCTTCGTCGTCGGCACGACGTATCGAGCGCCGCTCCGCGCGACGAGGTCGATCATGGCATCGGCATCGAACCGCTCGGCGCGCCACGCGTCGAGGAAGTCGTCGTAGGGCGCATCGGCGTAGCGCTCGGCGTGGTGGCGGGCGGCGGGACTCCCCGGGATGCGGATCGTGTTGAAATACCACTCGGCGTAGGGATTGTGCGCGAACCAGTAGGCGTCGTCGTCGAACGTGCCGAGGGCCCCGATGGGTTCCGCCCACGCGGGCACGGAGTACGGGCCCCAATGCACGAAGATCCCGAGCTTCGCGTCGTCGTACCACGACGGGATGGGGCGCTCGAATCGCCGGTAGAGCGGCGGGCGGACGGGATCGTCGGCGAACATGGCCATGGCGGCTCCTTCTCGCGAATCGGTGGGCGACGGTCGCAGGCGCGTCAGGGGCGCCGGAGGCGGAGCCCCGACATGCCGCCGTCGACGGCGAGAGACGTGCCCGTCGTGGATCCCGCTCGCGGGCCCGCGAGGTACGCGACGGCGTCGGCGACTTCGTCGGCCGTGACGAGTCTCCCGTGCGGCTGCCGGGCCTCGAGAGCCGTGCGCTCCGCGACGGGGTCCTCCGCGCTCGCCAGCAGGCGCCCGATCCAGGGAGTGTCGGCCGTACCGGGGCAGACGACGTTGACGCGGATGCCCTCGTCGAGGTGGTCGGCCGCCATCTGCAGTGTGAGGGCGTGGACGGCGCCCTTGCTCGCGCCGTAGAGGGCGCGCTGCGGGAGCCCCGCCGTCGCGGCGATCGACGCGAGGTTGACGACGGCGGCATGAGGCGACGCGCGAAGCCACGGGAGAGCGGCACGCGAGATCCGCACGACCCCCAGCAGATTGACGTCGAGTACGCGGTGCCACTCGTCGTCGGGGTTGTCGGCGACGGTGCCCTGCGCGCCCACGCCGGCGTTGTTGATCACGATGTCCAGGCGTCCGTGCCGGCTCGTCACGGCGCCGATCGCTCGTCTCACCGAATCGTCGTCGGTGACATCGACCGCGTGATACTCGTCGTCGTGCGCGTCGGGGGCGGCACGATCGAACACGGCGACGGTCGCGCCCTCGTCGCGCAGCCGGCGGACGATCGCGGCGCCGATGCCGCTCGACCCGCCCGTCACGATCGCGACGAGGCCCGCGAAGTCGGTCACGTCATCACCTGTCGCTGACGGCCGAGTCCTTCGATCTCGAGCTCCACGACGTCTCCCGCCCGGAGATAGGGGAAGCGGCCCGACAGGCCGACGCCCTCGGGCGTGCCCGTCAGGATGAGGTCTCCCGGCTCGAGCACGAGGAACTGCGACAGGTGCCACACGATGTACGGGACGTCGAAGATGAGGTCCGATGTGCGGGAGTCCTGGCGCGCTTCGCCGTTGACCCAGCTGCGCAGACGCACGTCGTCGGGCGAGATGTCGTCGGCCGTCACGAGCCAGGGGCCGAGAGGGCAGAAGCCCGGTGCGGACTTGCCCTTGCCCCACTGCCCACCGGACAGCCGCAGCTGCCACTCGCGTTCGGAGAGGTCGTTCGCGATCGTGTAGCCGGCGATGACGGATGCCGCGGCATCCGTGCTCTCGAGACAGCTCGCCCGCTTTCCTATCACGACGGCGAGCTCGACCTCCCAATCGGTCTCGCTGCTCCCGCGGGGGATCGGCACGGCGTCGTTCGGCCCCGTCACGGTGTTGGGCGCCTTCATGAAGAGGACGGGCACCGTCGGGGGCTCGGCGCCGGACTCGCGCGCGTGCGCGGCGTAGTTCATTCCGATGCAGTACACGGCGGACGGCCGCGCGATCGGCGCACCCAGACGCTCGCCCGCGATGTCCGTGGGGGTCAGGAGACCGGACTCGTGCGCCCGCTCGACGGCCGAGGTGGCGTCGAACAGGAAGCCGCCATCGACGTCGTCCGTGATCGCACCGAGTTCCCACCACGCCCCTTCGTAGTGGACGACGGGTCGCTCGCGACCCTTCTCACCGACTCTGGCAAAACGCATTCCGACTCCGAACATCCGAGCTTTGCGGCCTCATGGGGCCGTGAACACCGCGACTCTACCATTTGACCCCCGATTAGTCGGATGTTTAGATGTGCGCGGAGGAACTGTGAGCATCTTGGAGCTACGGCAGACGGCGGATGTCCGCTTCCCGACCTCGGAGTCGTCCGACGGCTCGGACGCCATGAACGCCGATCCCGACTATTCCGCGGCGTCGGTGATCCTGGGCGACGACCGCGGGGACGGCCTCGAGGGGCACGGCTTCGTCTTCACGATCGGCCGCGGGAACGACGTGCAGGTCGCGGCGATCCGTCTCGCCGCCGGGGAACTCGCGGGACGCGACGTCGACGCGATGCTCGACGACATGGGCGCGACCTCGCGGCTGCTCCTGCACGACTCGCAGCTGCGCTGGCTCGGGCCCGAGAAGGGCGTCATGCACATGGCGATCGGGGCTGTGCTCACGGCCCTGTGGGACCTCAAGGCCAAGCGCGCGGGCCTTCCGCTGTGGCAACTGCTGTCGCGGATGGCGCCCGACGAGCTCGCGGATCTCGTCGACTACCGCTACCTCGGTGATGCGCTCACGCGCGCCGATGCCCTGGCCATCCTGCGCGACGCCGAACCGGGCCGCGCCGAGCGAGAGCGCGTCCTCCTCCGTGACGGATACCCGGCCTACACGACGACGCCGGGCTGGCTCGGATACTCGGATGAGAAGCTCGCGCGCTTGTGCCGCGAAGCGCTCGCCGACGGCTTCCCCCAGATCAAGCTCAAGGTGGGGGCCGATCTCGCGGACGACATCCGGCGGCTCCGCATCGCGCGCGACGTGTGCGGGCCGGACTACCCGATCGCGATCGATGCCAATCAGCGGTGGGAGGTCGACGAGGCCGTCCGCTGGATCTCGGCACTCGCGCCGTTCGGCATCGCGTGGGTGGAAGAGCCGACGAGCCCCGACGATGTGCTGGCCCACGCCGAGATCTCGCGGGCGATCGCGCCCATCCGGGTCGCGACGGGCGAGCACGCCCACAATCGCGTCATGTTCAAGCAGTTCCTGCAGGCCGACGCGCTTCAGGTGATGCAGATCGACGCGACGCGCGTCGGGGGCGTGGGGGAGAACATCGCGCACCTGCTGCTCGCCGCCCGCTTCGGCGTCCCCGTGTGTCCGCACGCGGGCGGTGTGGGACTCTGCGAGGCGGTGCAGCATCTCGCGATGTTCGATTACGTCGCCGTCTCGGGAACGATGGACGGTCGGATGATCGAGTACGTCGACCATCTGCACGAGCACTTCGCGACCCCGACGGTCATCGCGGGCGGCCGCTACCGTGCTCCTACTGCTCCGGGAGCGGGCACGGAGATGCTCGCCGAATCCCGAGCGGCGTTCGCGTTCCGTCCGGCGACGGTGCCGAGTCCATGATCGACCGGTTGTGCTTCGGCGCGGCATCCATCGGCAATCTCTATCGCGAGGTCGCGGACGACGCGGCGCGTGACGTCGTCGACGCCGCGTGGGAGGGCGGTGTGCGCTCGTTCGACACGGCGCCGCACTATGGCCTCGGTCTCTCCGAACGGCGGCTCGGGGCGGCGCTGCGCGATCGTCCGCGCACGGAGTACCGCGTCTCGACGAAGGTCGGCCGCGTGCTCGAGCCGCTCGCGCAGCCCGGCGGAACGGATGCCGCGAACGGCTTCGCCGTCGCCGCGCACAGCGTGCGTCGGTGGGATCCGACTCCCGCGGGGGTCGAGCGCAGTCTGACCGCTTCTCTCGAGCGGATGGGCCTCGACCACGTCGACCGGCTCTACCTGCACGATCCCGACGTCTACGACCTCGACGAGGGACTCCGCATCGGGGTGCCGGCTCTCGTGGCTCTGCGCGAGAGCGGCGTCGTCGCCGAAGTGGGGGTGGGCGTCAACAGCGTCGCGGCGGCGCTGAGGGCGGTCCGCGAGACCGACATCGACGTCGTCATGATCGCCGGGCGCTACACGCTGCTCGAACAGCCCGCGGCGGGCGAGCTCCTGCCCGAGTGCCGGCGACGCGGCATCCGGGTCGTCGCGGCGGCCGTCTTCAACTCCGGTCTCCTCGCGGCGGCCGAACCCTCGCACGCCCACTACGACTACGGAGCCGTGCCGGCCGACGTCGTCCGGCGTGTCGAGAGGGTTCGGCACGTGTGCGACAGCTTCGACGTGACGCTCCCCGCGGCTGCGATGCAGTTTCCGCTGCGCCATCCCGCCGTCTCCGAGATCGCCGTCGGCACGTCGCGGGCGGACGGCATCCGTGCCAACATCGCCGCCCTCGGCGTGAGGATCCCGGACGCACTGTGGCAGAGCCTCGAAGACGAGGGACTCGTCGCGCCGCTCGCGACGGACGCGTGACCCCGAGCGCTACGACGCGTCGCGCAGCCACTGCTCGACACCCGCCACGTGGGCGAGCGTCCGGGCGTGCGCGAGATCGGGGTCGCGAGCGCGGATCGCGTCGAGGATCCCGCGGTGCTCGTCGATCGTGCGCTGGACGGATCCGCTCTGCGTGATTCCGCGCCAGAGGCGTGCGCGCACCGTGTGACTGGACAGGGAATCGAGCAGGCTCGCGAGGTACGAGTTGCCGGCCGCCGCCGCGATCGCGGCGTGGAACTCCACATCGTGCTGCACGAGGGCCTCGACGTCGGCGTCGGGGCCGACGGCGGTCAGAAGCGCATCGATGCCTGCCGTCTGCTCGTCGTCGATCGCCCGCGCGGCGAGGGCGGCTGCCTGCGGTTCGAGCATGCGCCGGACCGCGAGGATCTCGAGCACCGAGTCGTCGCGGTGGAGGTCCACGACGAACGACATCGCCTCGAGCAGGAGCCGCGGTTCGAGGCTCGTGACGTAGGTGCCGTCGCCCCGGCGCACGTCGAGCACGCGGATCACTTCGAGGGCCTTGACGGCCTCTCTCAGCGAGTTGCGCGACAGTCCCAGTTCTTCGCTCAGCTGGTTCTCGGGCGGGAGCCGCTCGCCGGGGCGCAGGGCGCCGGTCACGATCATGTCCTTGATGCGCAGGATCGCCTCGTCGGTCACCGCCATGTCGCGATGGTATCAATCATCCGATGTCTCAGGAGATTCGGAGGAAGACCACGTCGCGAGTTCCGCGAGCGCCCACGCCGCCCAGGCGACGACGTGGTCGACCTGGCCGATGAGGAAGGTCTCGACGAGTTCCTCATCTCGACGACGTTCGGCCGGCCTGTCGTCGGTCGTGTCGGGACCGGCTCGCGCCGTGAGGAGCGCGCGACGGGCGAGTGCCTGATCCCTCGTGAGCTCGAGCGTGCGTCGCAGGTCGTCGCGTCGTCCCTGCGAGGCGAACACGATGCGCGCACCGGCCTCGAACTGCAGCGCGGGCGGCCGCACGGGGCGGCTCAGCCACTGCGCGAGCTCGCCGCGCCCGGCATCCGTGATGGCGTACACCGTGCGAGAGCGCTGTCCCGTCCTCTCGGCGCGACCCACCACGAGGTCGCGCTCGCGCAGTCGCTTGAGGGTGTTGTATCTCTGACGGTCGGTCGTCGGCCAGACCGGGTCGAGGCCTCGGCCGACCTGTTCCGCGAGCTGGTACGCCGTCCAGTCGTGCGTCGACAGCAGCCCGAGGACGATGTACGACGAGGTCGTCAGCGCGTGCTCGCTCATGGGTCTCTCCCGGTCTCGAGTCCACGCCGTGGCAGCCCGATCGACGAAATGTCGCGTGTCGAACGGCCTATACTGCCGATTGCAGTAGTCAGCGTGTCGCCGTCGGTCTCATTGCAGGGGGGATCTGTGAGGACCACCGGCGCGGACGCGTGATGGGAGCGTTGTTCGAACCGCGCTGACGCTGGGGGCAGCCTCGGGGAGGCGACGGGACGTCGAGTCCACGTCGCCGCCCCGAGTACCGCGGCCCTCGCGCTCATGGGATCACCGCGTCATGCCTCCACCAGATCCGCGACGCCGCGCAGGATCTGTGCGATCGCGGCATCCCGGCTTCTCGATCCCGAGGGGATGGCCGATGAGCCCGGCACACCCGACGCGGCGGCATCAGGTGCCACGGCGGCGACGTCGCCCGCGAAGGCCGACGCGAGGAGCGGCAGTTCGCTCCGCGCCGCGTCGCCCGTGAACAGGGGATCCTGCCGACGGGAATCGAATCCCTCCGTGATGATCTCGGCGAAGCGCGCGTTGGACACACGTCCGATGTGTGCGGCGATGAGCGGTGCGACGTACTTCGTGAAGTCGCCCTGTCCGGCGGTCTCCCACGCGAGCTGCGTCGGCAGGCAGGCCGCGAACTGCACTTCGAGCGGCGACGTCGGCGCAGACGGTTCGGGGACCTCGGGAGCCGACTCGGACTCGCGCACGAGCGAGAGCGCCGTCTTACGGCCGTTGGGGGCGTCGGCACCCCGTGCGATCCGGAACTTCGCGACCTCGCCGGCCGTCAGCTCGACACTGCGGCCGAGCGAGACGACGTCATCGGAGACGTCGCGGTTGCTGCCTCCCGAATGGCACGAGTCGAAGAAGATCGTGACGGACACGCCGTCGGGGATGAGGTCCCACAGCAGCGCGAGATCGTCGTCGAGGATCAGGTCGCCGCTGCGGAAGTCGACGGGACAGATCGCCTCGTCCTGACGATCGTCCTCGTCGCCGTCGAGATCGGGCGCGTGGGTCCCGTGCCCGGAGTACTGCACGACGAGGACATCGCCTTCGGAGGCGTTCGTGACGAGCTGATAGATCGAGCCGAGGATCATCTGACGTGTCGCATCGCGGTCGGTGATCGAGGTGACGGCGAAGCCGGCCTCCTCGAGGACCGACGCCCACAGTCGCGAGTCGGCCACGGCGCCCTGGAGCCGGTCGCCTTCTCGCGGGTAGGCGTCGATTCCGATGCACAGTGCCCGGAGGTTCGCCGTGCTCCGCGGTCCGTCGGCGTCGTCGAGCTGCGGCCACAGGTCGATGCTGCGGGAACTGCTCGGGAAGGGATGCTTCGAGACGTCGGCGTTCGGCGCGATGCGCAGCAGCGTGCTCTCCATCGTCGGCGCGTCGTCGTCGAACCCGCCGTGCGATCGCGCCGTGCTCGCCTGCGGACGCGGCTTGCGGTTCGGGGTCAGGACGAGCTCGCCGCGCGGCCCGGCCAGGAAGCCCATGACCTCGGCGTCGTCCTCGATGTCCTTCGCGAGCCCCAGGATCGGGGTGCCTCTCACGGGCTCGAACGATGCGGAGACGAGGTAGAGAAGCGACTTGCCGTAGATGCGGAAGCAGTTGTCGTCGCGCTCTGCGGCATCCGTCATCGTGAAGACCGTGAGGTTGCCGATCCTGTCGGCGACCGGCAGGAGCTTCTTCTTGAAGGTGTCGATGCGCACGGCGGGCGCGAGGAAGGTGACGGTCTGGAAGCCCGGGACATCCTCCTCGAGCGCCGCCGGGATGAGGTGCGAGTGGAAGATGGATCCCGCGCTGTGGCCGACCGCGTGGATGCTGACCCGGTCGCCGTTGACCCCCTGGTCGCCGGGTCCTGCGGTGTTCATCCACTCCGCGAGCTTCCGGGCGAAGATCCGGGCGCCGCCGTTGCCGTCGCTCGAGGCCGCCGCGTCGAGCTTCATGTCGAGCCAGACCTGTTCGCCGCCGAGTGCGCGCGCGCCGATCTCGATGACGCGATCCTTCGCGTCGTCGAAGAAGCCGCGGCTGCCGCCCGCGACGAACCGCCCGATGGCATCCCAGATCGCGGATGCCGCTCCCGTCTTCCAGACGAAGTGGATGGGGTAGACGCCGTTGGCCTTGAACCAGGCGACCTGGCGCTCCGCCGTCGCGAAACCCGCCTCCTCATCGACGAGGCCGCCGTGCGCGTAGAGGACGATCGGGACGTGCGCCCCGCGTCGCGAACGGATGAACTTCGGCAGGTGGGTGGAGAAGATCGCGTCGATGTCGGCTTCGACGGTGGCGAAGTCCGCTTCGCTGCGGGGGTCGGGCGTCGCCTCGCGGTCGAGCCGTCCGTCGGTCAGGGTGATGACGTGGGGCTTCAGCGCCTTCAGCTGCGCGCGAGTGAGGCGGGGCGCCCGCGGCTGTGCGGGCGGGGCGACGGCGGAAGCGGTGTTCACGGAAGAGCCTTTCTGGCGGACGGGGGCGTTCTCGATGGCGGGAGGGATCAGACGGGGACGACGCGCGCACGCGGGTGGGCGTAGGCGACATAGGCGAGCGCGGTGAGGTCGGCGTTCGCGAGCGCCTTGCGTCGCGCGAGCACGACCGCACCGGCGACGTCGGAGAAGGTGAGGGCGTCGTAGAAGTCGCGCACGAACTGACCGGCGACTTCGTCGTCGATCGCCCACGAGCAGCCGATGAGCATCCCGATCCCGCCGCGCAGGAAGGCTTCGGGGAATCCGCCGAGACCGGGGGCGGACGTGTCCATCCGGCCGACGTCGCAGGCATTGAGGAAGACCATTCCGCGTGGTTCCTCGCCACCCACCATCTGCAGGTCCGGGAGGATCTCGCGAAGCTCGGATGCCGAGTAGCTCGAGCCCTGCGGCGGGACGCCGCGTCGCCGGTAGTTCGCGAACAGGAGACGCTGATCGGGAGGATCGGCGACCCATACGCCGTGACCGCCGAAGTGGAGCAGGTCGAAGCCGTCTGCGATGACCTTCGACATCGCAGACGCGTCGCCCGGACGCACGGCCTTCGCGCCGAACACTCGACGCACGAGCGTCGCTTCGTCCGCCGAGAACGTCAGGCTGAGTCCCCTGTCGCGGTACGACGGGCAGAGGTACTTCGCACGCGCGCCCGCGACCTCGATCCAGGTCGGAAGGGCCGTGTTGTACACCCAGCGCGTCGCACCCCGCATGCCGAGGAAGCCGTCGATGCTGAGGGGCTGCGCACTCGCCGACCGGTCGGGATCGCTGACGTAGACGAGTTCCCACGGCACGTCGAACTCTCCCGTCGTCTGGACGACGAGTCCGTCGAGACGGTCGCGGTGCGTCCACAGCAGACGACGGACGCGCAGCGGGAGGAGCCGACGCGACAGCTCGACGCCGATCGTGCGGAGTTCGTGCAGGGCGACGTCCATTCGTGCCGTCGCATCACCGCTCCGGTCCTGCTCGAGCCGGGCGCGCAGGCCGTCGATGCGGGCGTACGTGTCCGCGATGATCGCCGCCTTGTCGAGATCGCGCATGACGGCGTGCACGCGTTCATCGTCGATCTGGAGGCCGATGTCGAGGGCGGACCGCCCGCGGGAGACCGACTCGTCGATGCGCAGGATGGGCAGGGTCCGAACGTCGGGGTCGGGATCGCGCGCGTCGACGTTCGCCGTCGCCCGTTCGGCTCCGACTCCCGGTCCGATCCGCGTCGTCAGTCGGAGCGTCGCGAGGGGCGTCTCGCCGCCCTGGCGGACGACGACGGTCGCTTCCCCGGGTCCCGCATCCGTGGCCTCGAGGCGGAATCTCCGGCGAGCGACGCGTGTCGCCGGCAGACGGACCGTGCGCGTCGCGGTCCCTGACGCCAGGCGGTAGCCGCGCACAGAGATGCTCACGGTGAGAGGGAGGCGCTCCGAGACGACGATGATACGTTGATCGGCCGCGAAGCCCGGAGTGACGGCGATCTCGCTGCGGCTCAGGATGACATCGAGCGTCACGACCTCGCCCACCGACGCGGTCTTGGGCATCTCGGCGGCGACGTGCGCGGTCGTCTCGTCGAGCTCGGCGCTCGGGAGGGGCGCCATCGCGACGTCGTCGGGCGGTCGCCCGGGAGTCTCCGGGACCGGAGCCGGAGCCGGAGCCGGAGCAGGGGGTGGGGCCGGGACGGGTGCGGCGTCGGGGAACGGCATGCGCGATCCGCTCGGCCGCCATTCGTCGTCGCCGAAATCGGCTTCCGCGTCCGGTTCGACAGGTGCGGGTTCCGCTTCGACAGGTTCCGGTTCCGCTTCGTCGGCGCTCTGCGCCTCGACGGCGGCTCCGAAGCCGGGCGGCCCGCCGAACCAGTCGAGACCCGCGCTGACGGCGGTGTCGTCCCTCAGTTCGAGGACCTGGACGGATGCCGCGCCTTCTCCCGTCTCGAAGACCCATTGCCCGCCGACGTCCGTCGGCCATGCGGGGATCGCGAACGTCATCACCGTCGTCCGCGCGACGGCGATGAGACGCGCGGCGTCACCGGCAGCATCGATCAGGACGGTGACGGGGGCGCCCGCCCGATCGTCGGGGTCGACCCGAACGATCTCGAAGGTCGCGAGGACGGTGGCCCCCCGGAGCCAGGGGAGGCCGAGCTGCAGGAGCGTCCACGGGCGCGAGGTCTCCCTGCGCAGGAGTGCAGGGCCGTCGATGGCGATCGTGACGGCTCCGACCTGCTGCGGCGACTCCGTTGGAACGCGCATCGGCGTCTTCCCCACTGTCCCAGTGGCCGCCGACACGCCCGGATGCGGTGGCCTGAGCCGCATCATAGGGGTGCTGCGCCTGGCGCGCCAGAGGGTCGCCAGTCGGTCGCGAGACCGCTCAGCGCATAAGATCGGGGCTGGGCCTGTTTCAGAGGACCCGCTGCCACGTGTCCCCAGCACGCAGATCAGGCCGTCCCCCAGCGGTCGGCGGCGGCATGGCAGGCCTTACGTGCCCCCTCGAGTTGCTCAGCGCCAACTGATCAACTCGAGGGGGTCACCAGACAGCGTCCCAGTCGCTGTCTGCAAACCGTGGTGAACCCCGTCAGAGGTACAGGTGATCCCCAACGTGCAACGTGACCGGTTCCCCCAGGACGCCGATCAGCCCCAGTTGCTGTGATGACACTACAGCGCTCAGCCGTGTCCACCAAATGGTGGACACCGCTTTTTTGTGACACGTTTCTGAACGGTCGTTAACAGGCCGTTAAACCGCAGCTCAGGGACGATTTACCACCCTGCTTCCGTGCGAGCCGGGGGAAGGCGCGCGTGTCGGCGAGTTCTCTCGCCGTTCGCCTCGGACCTGTAACCTGTGCGCCTCAGGTCGATCCATGCGTCGCGGTCCGCGGATCGCATGACGCGAGAGAGGTGGAAGATGGCCAAGAAGACGACGCCCCAGAAGGCTGCGGAGGCAGCCGTCGACGCAGCGGCAGCGTGGGCGAAAGACGCCAAGCGGCTGAGCAAGACGCTTCCGAAGAAGGATGCCAAGAAGCTCCGGTCGCTCGCCGAGGATGCGAAGGACGCGGCAGACGTTTCGAAGAAGCGGTTGACGCGCAAGCCCGCCAAGGTCGAGAAGGAAGCGACGGCCGCCATCGAGGCGATCGAGCGGGCCACAGCCAAGATCGAGGCCAAGCTCACGGCGAAGGCGGCCGCGGAGAAGGCGGATCGTGACGCCGCGAAGGCCGCCAAGCGCGCTGAGAAGAAGGCGGTCGAGAAGAAGGCGGTCGAGAAGAAGGCGGCTGAAGAGCGCGCGACCGAGCAGGACGCCGCGACCGCCCCGTCGACGGCGGACGGCGAAGACCTGACATCCCTCACGGTCGTGCAACTGCGCGATCGAGCCCGCGCGGAAGGTCGCACGGGATACTCGCGTCTCACCAAGACGCAGCTCATCGCGCTTCTCGCCGGCTGACCGTGCAGGCGACCCTCGATCGTGCCGAGGCGGCGCCCCCCGCGCGGACGCTCGTCGACATCCTCCGTGCGACGGCCGCGCAGCATCCCGACGCGTCGGCTCTCGAGGACGCCGCGGGGGCGCTGAGCTACCGGGAGCTGCTCGCCGCCGTGTGGCGCACCGCTGCACGCCTGCACGAGCACGGCGTGCGCACGGGCGACCGGGTGGGTGTCCGCATGCCGTCCGGTGACCGGGAGCTGTACATCGCGATCCTCGGCATCATCGCGGCGGGAGCCGCCTACGTGCCCGTCGACGCCGACGACCCGCAGGAGCGCGCCGACCTCGTCTTCGGTGAAGCGCGGGTGCGCGGTGTCGTCGGGGCTGCGGGGGTCTACCGCGACGCCGCGGGCGGGGAGCACGCCGCACTGTTCGCCGGTGCCGCGCCCCACCCGAACACGAGCGCCGTTCCCATCGTCGCCCCGCCGGGTGTCGACGACGATGCCTGGATCATCTTCACGTCGGGATCCACCGGCGTCCCGAAGGGCGTCGCCGTGACCCACCGGTCCGCCGCGGCGTTCGTCGATGCCGAGGCGAGGCTCTTCCTGCAGGACGCGCCCCTCGGACCCGGCGACCGCGTACTGGCAGGGCTGTCGGTCGCGTTCGACGCGTCGTGCGAGGAGATGTGGCTCGCGTGGCGTCACGGGGCGTGCCTCGTCCCCGCTCCGAGAGCGCTCGTGCGTTCGGGCGAGGACCTCGGGCCGTGGCTCGTCGGACACGGCATCACGGTCGTCTCGACGGTTCCGACGCTCGCGGCGCTGTGGCCGCAGGACGCGATCGAGAACATCCGGCTGCTGATCTTCGGGGGAGAGTCGCTTCCTCCCGAGCTCGCGGCCCGGCTCGTGGCGGAGGAGCGCGAGGTCTGGAACACGTACGGTCCGACAGAGGCCACGGTCGTCGCGTGCGCGGCGCGCATGGACGGCACGGCGCCCGTTCGGATCGGCCTGCCGCTGGACGGCTGGGCGCTCGCCGTCGTCGACTCGGAAGGGCAGCGCGTCGCCGACGGTGAGGTGGGCGAGCTCATCATCGGCGGCGTCGGGCTCGCGCGCTACCTCGATCCCGCGAAGGACGCCGAGAAGTACGCGCCCTTCCCCACGCTCGGCTGGGAGCGGGCGTATCGGTCGGGCGACCTCGTGCGCGCGGATCCCGAGGGGCTCGTCTTCCAGGGACGGGCCGACGATCAGGTGAAGATCGGTGGCCGTCGCATCGAACTCGGAGAGGTCGAGGCGGCGCTGCAGTCGCTCACGTCGGTCTCGGCGGCGACCGTGGTCGTGCAGAGGACGGATGCCGGTGTGCCCCTCCTCGTCGGCTATGTCGTGCCGGCCGAGGGGTTCGACCCCACGCACGCGCGGCGGGAGCTCTCGGAAGTGCTGCCCGCGCCGCTCATCCCGCTCCTCGCCGTCATGGAGGACCTGCCCGTTCGGACGTCGGGCAAGGTCGACAAGGCGGCACTTCCCTGGCCCCTCGAATCCTCCGACGGCGACTCGAACCTCAGCGGCACTGCGGCGTGGCTCGCCGAGCAGTGGGCCGCCGTGCTCGGGACCCGTCCCGTCGACGAGCGATCGGACTTCTTCGAGCTCGGAGGCGGATCCCTCGCCGCGGCGCAACTTGTCTCGCGCATCCGCGCCCGCGCGCCGGAGTTCACGATGGCCGACGTGTACGACCTCCCGCGCCTGCGTCAGATGGCGGATGCCGTCGAGGCGACGGGCGAGGAGTCGCCGACCAACTTCACACGGGCGACACCCACCCCGCGCGTGATGCAGTGGGTGCAGACGCTCGCCGGCATCCCGCTGTTCATCCTGAGCGGTGCGCGCTGGGTCGTGTGGCTCCTCACCGCCAGCTGGATCCTGCAGTCCCTTCCGGGCTTCTCGTTCCTGCCGGAGGCGCCGGCGTGGCTCGTCGTCGCGGGCCTGCTCGTCTTCGCGACGCCGTTCGGGCGCATGGCGCTCACGGCGGCGATCGCTCGTCTGCTCCTCGCCGGCGTCCGGCCAGGCGACTACGGCCGAGGCGGCGGCGTGCATCTGCGACTCTGGCTCGCCGAGCAGGTGTCACGGCAGATCGACCCCGTCGGGCTTGCGGGGGCGCCGTGGATCGCGGTGTACGCGCGTGTGCTCGGGGCCAAGATCGGCCGCGGCGTCGACCTGCATACGCTTCCGCCCGTGACGGGGATGCTCGAGATCGGATCGGGTGCGGCGATCGAACCCGAGGTCGACCTGTCGGGCTACTGGATCGACGGCGACACGGTGCGCATCGGCGGCATCCGGATCGGTGCGGGCGCCACCGTCGGTGCGCGATCCACCCTCGCGCCGGGCACGAAGATCGGCCGCGATGCCGAGATCGCACCGGGGTCCGCCGTCTTCGGGCGCGTGCGGGCCGGTCAGCGCTGGGCGGGCTCGCCGGCCGTGCGGGTCGGGGGCCGGTCGACGCCCCTCGCGCCGACCGCTCCGCCGAAGCGTCTCCGCTGGCTGTGGGCGTACGGCATCGCCTCGGCGCTGCTCGGACTTCTTCCGATCCTGTCGTTCGCGCTCGGCGCCTTCGTCCTCGCGCAGGGATTCCGCGGCGCGGAGTCGCTCACGGCGGCGATCCCGGGTGCGCTCGCCATGCTCGTGCCCGCGACGCTCACGGTGGGGGTCGCGTTCGCGGCATCCGTCGTGCTCCTCGTGCGGCTGCTCTCGATCGGCCTCGTCGAGGGGATCCACCCCGTCCACGGCCGCGTCGCCTGGCAGGCGTGGTCGACCGAGCGCCTCCTGGACTCCGCCCGCACGATCCTCTTCCCCCTCTACTCGAGCCTTTTCACGCCCATCTGGCTCCGGATGCTGGGCGCCACCGTCGGACGTGAGGTCGAGGCATCCACCGTCCTGCTCCTCCCCTCGATGACGACGATCGACGACGGCGCATTCCTCGCCGACGACACGATGGTCGGCACGTACGAGCTGGGCGGGGGATGGATGCGGCTCGGCCACGCCCGTATCGGCAAGCGCGCCTTCCTGGGCAACTCCGGCATGGCGTCGGCCGGTCACCGCGTGCCCAAGGACGGTCTCGTCGCCGTGCTGTCGGTCGCGCCCGCGAAATCGAAGGCGGGATCGTCGTGGCTCGGTTCTCCGGCCGTGCGGCTGCGCCGCGTCGTGAACGACTCCGACCTCGAGCGCACGTACCGTCCTCGCGCGGGTCTGCGCGTCGCACGGGCGCTGTGGGAGCTGTGCCGCATCGTGCCCGTCGTCGTCACGTGCGCGATCGGCCTGGGCGTCGTCTTCACCCTGGCATGGCTCGTCGAAGCGGCGAACCTCGGGATCGCGATCCTTTTGTCGGGTGCCGTCCTCCTCGTCGCGGGCGCGCTCGCCGCAGGCATCACGACCGTCGCGAAGTGGGCGTTCGTGGGCGTCATCCGCCCCGGCGAGCATCCGCTCTGGTCGAGCTTCGTGTGGCGCACGGAAGTGTCCGACACGTTCACCGAGATGGTCGCGGCGCCGTGGTTCGCGAACTCGGCCGCCGGCACGCCCGCCCTCGCGCTCTGGCTGCGCTCTCTCGGCGCGAAGATCGGCACGGGCGTCTGGACCGACAGCTACTGGCTGCCCGAACCCGACCTGGTGACTCTCGGTGACGGGGCGACGGTCAACCGCGGATGTGTCGTTCAGACCCATCTGTTCCATGATCGAGTCATGAGCATCGACACGGTGACCCTCGAGCCGGGCGCGACTCTCGGCCCGCACAGCGTGATCCTTCCCGCCGCGACGATCGGCGCCGACGCGACCGTCGGCCCCGCCTCGCTCGTCATGCGCGGCGAGTCGGTGCCGGTGGGAAGCCGCTGGAGCGGCAACCCGATCGGCCCCTGGCGGGCGGTGAAGGTCCGGGCGTATCAGACGAGCGTCGAGTGATGGTCGACGACTACACGCCGCAGGCGGGCGATGCCCGCATCCGAATCGAGCACTACGACGTCACGCTCGACTACAAGGTCTCCACGAATCGACTCAGCGCGACGGTCGTCCTCAGCGGACGCGCCACGCAGGCGACGCCCGGCTTCGGTCTCGACCTCGTGGGACTCCGTGCGAGCAAGGTCACGGTCGCGGGCGATCCGCGCGCGACGTTCGCGCAGACCGACCGCAAGCTCAAGGTGCGTCTGGGCGCGCCCCTCGCGGTGGGCGATGCCTTTCAGGCGACGGTCGTCTACGCCGGCGCTCCTCGCCCGCGGCGCACGCGCTGGGGGACGATCGGATGGGAGGAACTCGAAGACGGGCTCCTCGTGGCATCCCAGCCGACGGGTGCGCCGACCTGGCTCCCGTGCAACGATCTGCCCTCGGACAAGGCCACGTACCGGCTCGAGATCGCGACCGATGCGGCCTACACGGTCGTCGCGGGTGATCTCGTGTCGTGCGTCACGCGGGGAGGCAAGCGCGTGTGGGTCTTCGAGCGCGCGGTTCCCACGGCGCCGTATCTCGTGACCCTCCAGGTGGGGCGGTACACGCACGAGTCCCGTCCGCTCGGTCGCGTGCGGGGCGACCTGTACTATCCGAAGCCGATGTCGGCGCGCGTTGCCTCCGACTTCGCTCCCCTCGAGCAGATGATGGGTGTCTTCGAGGACGCCTTCGGTCCCTACCCCTTCGACGACTACTCCGTCGTCGTGACGGCCGACGACCTGGAGATCCCGCTCGAGGCCCAGGCCATGGCGGTCTTCGGCTCGAACCACATCGACGGTGTCGGCGGACTGCAGCGCCTCATCGCGCATGAACTGGCCCACCAGTGGTTCGGGAACAGCGTCGGCGTCGCGCGCTGGCGGGACATCTGGCTCAACGAGGGGTTCGCCTGCTACGCCGAGTGGATCTGGTCCGAACGCTCAGGAGGACCCTCGGCGCACGCGAAGGCACTCGGCCACCACGCGAGCCTCGCGGGCCAGCCGCAGGACATCCGCATCGGGGATCCGGGTCCCGCGCTCATGTTCGACGACCGCGTCTACAAACGCGGTGCCCTCGCGCTGCACGCGCTGCGGCTCACGATCGGCGACGATCCCTTCTTCCGCATCCTCCGGGAGTGGACGTCGCGCTACCGGGGCGGCACCGCCACGACGGCCGACTTCGTGGCGCTCGCGGAGGAGGTCTCGGGACATCGGCTGCGCACGCTGTTCGCGGAGTGGCTCGACGAACTGCGGCTGCCTCGGCTCCCGGCATCCCGGTTCACCGACGCTCCCGCACCTCCGACGGGAGCCGTCGAGACCCGTCGGCGAGAGCGAGGCTGACGACGAAGCCCGCGGGGCTGTCGACCGTCGCGACCATGAGGCCCGGTGGCGACGTCGTGCGGAGGAAGCCCGGGAGCGGACCCGGCTGCGACCCGATCGCGACGGTCGAGGGGGCGATCCGGATGCCGCGTCCCGTCGCCTTCAGGACCGCCTCGATCCGGGTCCATCCTTCGAGGTCCGGCGACGGCGCGGGCGCGAAGAGAGCCGCGAGGTCGCCGATGGATCGGTCCGCGGGCTCGACGTCGATGCCGACGGATGCCGCATCCTCCTGCCGCGCGGCTGCTCCGACGACGAGCGGGCCGGCGTAGGCGACGCTCACCACGATCGGCTCGCCCTGCACAGCGGGGGCGCCGTGCTCGTGCGACCCGCACTCGGGGCAGAGCCTCGCGATGCCGGCATCCACGGGCCCGCCGAGCTCGCGGACGAGCGCGCGCAGCAGGTCGTCCCCCGCGCGGCGCCGGGCCGGCGCGTCGGTCGTCGGGCGCTCGGTCCACGCCACGACGACGGGTCCGTACCGGGCGATCTCCACGCCGCCCAGGCTAGCGGCGCGTCCGTGGGGTGCGCGGGTGCGCCCGGCTGCGGGGGTGCGGGGTGCGCCGGGGTGCGGCATCCGTCAGTCCTCGTTCGAGTCGAAGGCGCGACGGAGATACTTCGGAGCCTGGCTGTACCAGGCCTCGGTGACGAGCTCGTCGAGGTGATCTCGATCGATCCGCGCCATGCGAAAGGCGACTTTCGGTTCGCTCCAGCGCGTCGTGCTGCGGAGAAAGACCTCGGGTGCCATGTCGACGAGCGCAAGAGCATCGACGGGATCGGCCACCTTGACGGCGACGACGAGCTCGGACGCGATGATCGCGCGCATGTCGTCGGGGATGCTCGGCCAGGGATGGCACTCCCACGCGTACAGCCGGTTGCGGACGAACCAGGCGAGCCCACCGGTCATGCGCCGTTCCTCGGTTCCGGGCAGCGCGGCTGCGATCCGGGATACGTCCTCGATCGTCGGCACGGCCCCAGCGTAGGCCGCGCCGCGGACACGGACGCAGGCGCCTGGCGTGGCGCTACGGCACGGGTGGAGAGTCGCGCGAGATGAGGCCGTCGAGCACGACGGTGAGGATGTCGCGTGCGAGCGCATCGCGGTCGACCGGGCCGCCGGGGCGGTACCACTCGACGACCGAGTTGATCATCCCGAAGATGAGCCGCGTCGCGATCGCCGCGTCGACGTCGGAGCGCACCCAGCCCTCGGACTGCGCACTCGAGACGAGCGACGCCACACGCGCGTCGAAGACACGGCGGCGCTCGAGTGCGGCCTGCTCCGTCAGGCTGTTGCCGCGCACCCGCAGCAGCAGCGTCACCTCGGGCAGGTGATCGATGAGGACCTCGACAGCCCCCTGAACGACCCTGCGCAGTTGTTCGGCAGCGGATGCGTCGGTGGTCTGTGCCGCGTCGAGGGATGCTTCGAGCGCCGTCAGCGCCGAGTCCAGCGCGAGCGCGAGCAGCTGTTCCTTCGACGTGAAGTGGTGGTAGAGCGCGGACTTCGTGAGCCCCAGCCGCCGAGCGAGATCGGCGACGGACGTGGCGTCGTACCCCTGCTCGTTGAACAGCTGCACCGCGACGGCGAGCACTTGATCCCGGTCGTATCCCGGTCGTCCGCGGCGCGCTCCCGTGGTGTCACTCGTCACCCGCACAGTCTCGCATCCCGTTCTTCCCCTGCCGACACCCCGCGATCTCGCCGAGCCACCCCGTCATTGCGCGCACAGAACGGGGTTACTCGGCGAGATCACGGAGTCTCGACGAAGGGGGAGGGGAGCTGAGGGGGAGGGGAGTTGAGGGGGAGGGGGCGGTCTGGCATGATTACTGAACGATCGGTTGGGAATTGAGACTGGTCGGCGGGACCTGCAGCGGCGCAGGGGAAGAAGGGGATGACGGATGTCCGAGGCCTACCTCGTCGGAGGAGTGCGGACACCGGTCGGCCGCTACGGCGGCGCCCTCGCGGGCGTGCGACCCGACGATCTCGCAGCCCTCGTCGTGGCGGAGGCGGTGCGACGGAGCGGCGCTCCGGCCGAGGCGGTCGAGGAGGTTTACCTCGGCGCCGCGAATCAGGCCGGCGAAGACAACCGCAACGTCGCCCGGATGGCCGTGCTGCTCGCGGGTCTTCCCGACTCCGTGCCCGGCATCACGGTCAACCGGCTGTGCGCTTCGGGCATGTCGGCGGTCGCGCTCGCGTCGCAGGCGATCCGGGCGGGCGACGCCGACCTGCTCCTCGCGGGCGGTGTCGAGTCGATGACCCGCGCGCCCTGGGTTCAGGCGAAGCCCGATCGAGCCTGGGCGAAGCCCGGTGAGGCCTTCGACACGTCGATCGGATGGCGCTTCACCAACCCCCGGCTCGCCGCCCGTGAGAAGGCGACGTTCTCGATGCCCGAGACCGCCGAGGAGGTCGCGCGCACCGAGAAGATCTCGAGAGAGGATGCCGATGCCTTCGCCCTGCGGAGCCATGAGCGCGCGATCGACGCGATCGACGCGGGACGGCTCGCCTCCGAGATCGTCGGCGTCCCCACGGCGAAGGGCGAGGTCACGACCGACGAAGGACCTCGGCGCGACACGACGCTCGAAGCGCTCGCGCGGCTCCGGCCCGTCGTGGCGGGCGGCTCCGTCGTCACGGCGGGGAACTCCAGCTCCCTCAACGACGGGGCCTCCGCCGTCATGGTCGCGAGTGAGGATGCCGTCGTGCGTCACGGCCTGAGTCCGCGAGCGCGCGTCGTGGCCGCGGCATCCGCTGCCCTCGCTCCCGAGATCATGGGCCTCGGCCCGGTTCCCGCGACCGAGAAGGCGCTCGCGAAGGCGGGCCTCACGATCGCGGACATCGGCGCCGTCGAGCTCAACGAGGCCTTCGCGTCGCAGTCTCTCGCGTCGATCCGGCGGCTGGGTCTCGATCCCGACATCGTCAACGCGGACGGTGGTGCGATCGCCCTCGGTCATCCCCTGGGGTCGAGTGGATGCCGCCTGCTCGTGACGCTCCTCGGACGCATGGAGCGCGAGAACGTGCGCTACGGCCTCGCGACGATGTGCGTCGGCGTGGGCCAGGGGACGGCGATGATCCTGGAGCGGGTCGATGCCTGAGCCGCTCGTCGTCGAGCGCCACGCGGACCGCGTCGTCGCGACGCTCGACCGCCCCGAGACACGCAATGCGATCGATCAGGCCACGATCGACGCCCTCCACGACCTCTGTGCCGAGCTCGAGGCCGAGCCGCGCATGCTCGTGCTGACGGGAGCCGGTGGGGTCTTCGCCTCGGGTGCCGACATCGCGCAGCTCAAGGAGCGCACGGCCGTCGACGCACGCGCGGGCATCAACACGACCGCGTTCCGGCGGATCCGCGCGCTGCCGTTGCCCGTCATCGCCGCGATCGACGGGTACGCGCTCGGCGGAGGCGCGGAACTCGCCTACGCCGCCGACCTTCGCATCGGCACGCCTGGCGTCAAGATCGGCAACCCCGAGACGGGCCTCGGCATCATCGCCGCAGCCGGCGCCACGTGGCGCCTCCCTCAGATCGTCGGCGAGGCGCGGGCTGCGGAGATGCTCCTCACGGGCCGCATCCTCGACGCCGACACGGCGCTCGCGTGGGGGCTGCTGTCGGCGATCCACCCCGTCGACGAGCTGCTCGCGGCGGCGCACGCCCTCGCGGACCGCATCGCCGCGAACGACCCGCTCGCGACGCGCCACACCAAGTCGGCGCTCCTCGCTCCGCCCGAGGCCCACCCCGCCATCGAGCTCGAGCTGCAGGCCGAGCTCTTCGAGAGTCCCGAGAAGCACCGCCGCATGGCGGCGTTCCTGGAACGGAGACGTCGATGAGTCACCGCAGTGTCCCTCCTCATGTCGGCGTCCTGGGCGGCGGACGCATGGGGTCCGGCATCGCGCACGCGTTCCTCCTCGCCGGCTCGCACGTCACCGTCGTGGAGCGCGACCGTGAGCAGGCGGATGCCGCGGCGGCACGCATCCGCGAGAACATCGCCCGATCGATCGAGCGCGGCGCGACGACCCGAGACCCCGCCGACCTCGACGTGGCGCTCGCCGTCGAGACCGCCGCCGAGGCGTTCGCGGAGTGCGATCTCGTGATCGAGGCGGTGCCCGAGGATCGCGACCTCAAGCTCGACGCGCTCCGGCGGGTCGCGGCATCCGTGTCACCCGAGACCGTGCTCGCGACGAACACGTCATCCATCTCGATCGACGAGCTCGCCGCGGGGATCCGCGGCGCGGATCGATTCCTAGGGCTCCACTTCTTCAACCCCGTGCCCGCCTCGCGTCTCGTCGAGGTCGTCATGGGCTCGGCGACCGCCGCGCCGCTCGAAGCCACCGCTCGCGGGTGGGTCGAGGCGATCGGGAAGACCGCCGTCGTCGTGCGCGATGCGCCCGGGTTCGCGTCGAGCAGGCTCGGGGTCGCCCTCGGACTCGAAGCGATCCGGATGCTCGAAGAGGGCGTCGCGAGCGCGGCGGACATCGATGCGGCGATGGAGCTCGGCTACCGGCATCCCGTCGGTCCGCTCCGCACGACGGACATCGTCGGGCTCGACGTGCGGCTCGGCATCGCCGAAGAGCTGCACGCGACCCTCGGCGACCGATTCGAACCCCCCGCGCTGCTGCGCCGCATGGTCGCCGAGGGGCGCCTCGGACGCAAGAGCGGTCGCGGCTTCTACGAATGGAGCGAGTGATGAGCGAGATCCTTCCGAGCTACGTACAGGACGCGTGGTGGACTCCCGCCGATGCCGCCGAGGCGACGGTCGTCCGCGACGCCTCGACGGGCGAGCCGGTCGCCCGCGTCAGCACGACGGGGATCGACCTCGCGGGCGCGCTCGCCCACGCGCGCTCCGTCGGTCAGCGCTCGCTCGGTGCGCTGACGTTCCACCAGCGCGCGATGCTGCTGAAGCAGTTCGCCCTCGTCCTCTCGGAGCACAAGCAGGAGCTCTACGACCTCTCGAAGCGGTCGGGGGCGACGCAGCGAGACTCCCTCAGCGACGTCGACGGCGGCATCGGCGTGCTTTTCACGTACTCGTCGAAGGGCCGGCGCGAACTGCCGAACTCCCGCGTATACGTCGATGGCCCTGCCGAAACGCTCTCGAAGGACGGCACATTCCTCGGACGGCATGTGTTCACGCGCCTCCCGGGGGTCGCGGTGCAGATCAACGCCTTCAACTTCCCGATGTGGGGCGCTCTCGAGAAGTTCGCGCCCGCCTTCCTCGCGGGCGTCCCCTCGGTCATCAAACCCGCGACGCCGACGGCCTATGTCGCGGAGGCCTGGGTGCGCATCCTCGTCGACTCCGGGCTCCTCCCCGACGGCACGCTCCAGCTCGTGAGCGGGAGCGTCCCGGGCCTGTTCGAGAGCCTCCGCCTCGGCGACCTCGTGGGGTTCACGGGCAGCGCCTCGACCGCCGAGCGTCTTCGGGCGCAGACGCCGCAGGGCGTCCGATTCACGAGCGAGACCGACTCGATCAACGCCTCCGTGCTCGGACCCGATGCCGTCCCCGGGACACCGGAGTTCGACGCGTACGTGAAGCAGCTCCTCGTCGAGCTCACGACGAAGGCGGGACAGAAGTGCACGGCCATCCGTCGCGCGATCGTTCCCGCGGTGACCGTCGACGCGCTCGTCGACGCGGTACGCGCGAAGATCGAGGAGCGCGTCGTCATCGGCGACCCCCACGCCGAGGGCGTCACGATGGGTCCCGTCGTCTCGCTCGAGCAGCGTGACGAGGTGCTCGCGCAGGTCACGCGATTGACGGATGCCGGTGGCTCGATCCTCCTCGGCACGGCCGAACCCCCCGAGGTCGTTCGTGCGGACGGCACGCGCGGCGACGCTCCCGACGGCGCGTTCCTCGCTCCGATCCTCGTCGGCTTCGCCGACGCGGCCACCGACGCCGTGCATGAGATCGAGGCCTTCGGTCCCGTCGCGAGCGTCCTGGCGTACGAGACGCTCGCCGAGGCCGCCGACCTCGTCGACCGCGGCGGCGGATCGCTCGTCACGAGCGTCGCGACCAACGATCCCGGCGTCGCCGTCGAGCTCATGTCGCTGATCGGGGCCTACAACGGCCGCGTGCTGTTCCTCAGCCGCGACAACGCGCGCACTTCGACAGGTCACGGGGCGCCCGTGCCGCACCTCGTCCACGGCGGTCCGGGACGCGCCGGCGGCGGCGAAGAGCTCGGCGGCATCCGCGCCGTCCTCCACTACATGCAGCGGACGGCCGTGCAGGGATCGCCCGAGATGCTCACGGCGCTCACGGGAGTGTGGCACGAGGGCGCGGCGTCGGACGCCGGAGGACGGCATCCGTTCCGGAAGTCCCTCGCGGAGCTGCGGATCGGCGACCAGGTCGTGTCGGCTTCGCGCGCCGTCACGCTCGACGACATCGAGACGTTCGCGCACTTCACGGGTGACACCTTCTACGCCCACATGGACGAGGAGTCGGCGGCGGCGAACCCGTTCTTCCCCGGACGCGTCGCGCACGGCTACCTCCTCGTCTCGTGGGCAGCCGGCCTCTTCGTCGACCCCGAGCCCGGTCCGGTTCTCGCCAACTACGGTCTCGAGAACCTCCGGTTCGTGACCCCCGTCTCACCCGACGACGAGATCCGCGTCGTCCTGACGGCGAAGCAGATCACTCCGCGCGAGACCGACGAATACGGCGAAGTGCGATGGGACGCCGTCATCCGCAATCAGCGCGACGAGCTCGTCGCGTCGTACGACGTCCTGACCCTCGTCGCGAAGGAGCCCGCGGAGGCGGCGTCGTGACCGCCCTTCGCCGGATGCTCCGCGAAGACCGTACGTTCACGGCGCTCGGCATGCGGCTCGAGGTCGACGAGCCCGGTCGTGCGGTCATCAGCATGGTCGTCCGCGAGGACATGACGAACGGATTCGCCATCACGCACGGGGGCATGGTGTTCGCGCTCGCCGATACGGCGTTCGCGGTCGCGTGCAACGAAGACGATCGCGTGACGGTCGCAGCGGGCGCCGACATCACGTTCCTGAAGTCGACGCGGGCGGGTGACACGCTCCGGGCGACGGCGGTCCGCCGCATCCGGAGCGGACGGACCGGGCTCTACGACGTGACGGTGACGGATGCCGCGGGCGAGGTCGTCGCGGAGTTCCGGGGGCGATCCATCGCGACCGATCGGGTTGTCGGGTCGCCCGCGAGCGTCTAGAATACTGAACGAACGTTCTGTTATTAGGAGTCGACGATGACTGCACCCGATCTCTCCGCCGTGGACGCGGCCGAGGAGCTCGCCGCGTTCGACGCGCTCGTGGCCGCCGAGCAGCGGATCGAGCCCCGCGATTGGATGCCCGACGCGTACCGCAAGACGCTCATCCGGCAGATCTCGCAGCACGCCCACTCCGAGATCATCGGCATGCAGCCCGAGGGCAACTGGATCACGCGGGCCCCGAGCCTCAAGCGCAAGGCGATCCTCATGGCCAAGGTGCAGGACGAGGCCGGTCACGGGCTCTACCTCTACTCCGCCGCGCAGACCCTCGGCATCACGCGCGACGAGATGACGCAGCAGCTCATCGACGGCAAGGCGAAGTACTCGTCGATCTTCAACTACCCGACGCCCACGTGGGCCGACATGGGCGCGATCGGCTGGCTCGTCGACGGCGCCGCGATCTGCAATCAGGTGCCGCTCTGCCGCGCGTCGTACGGCCCGTACGGGCGCGCCATGGTCCGCATCTGCAAAGAGGAGTCGTTCCATCAGCGCCAGGGGTTCGAGATCCTCCTGACGCTCATGCAGGGGACGCCCGCGCAGCGCGCGATGGCGCAGGAGTCGGTCGACCGCTGGTACTGGCCGTCGCTCATGATGTTCGGCCCGCCCGACGACCAATCGCCGAACTCGGCGCAGTCGATGACGTGGAAGATCAAGCGGTTCTCGAACGACGAGCTGCGTCAGCGATTCGTCGGGATGCTCGTGCCCCAGGCCGAGATCCTCGGAGTCACCCTGCCCGATCCGAACCTGCGCTGGAACGACCGCGAGCAGCGCTACGACATGAGCGACATCGACTGGACGGAGTTCTTCGAGGTCCTCGCGGGGCGCGGACCCCTGAACGCCGTGCGCCTCCAGAACCGACGCGCCGCGCACGAGGACGGCGCGTGGGTGCGGGAAGCAGCTGCCGCCTACGCCGCGAAGCGCGCGGCACGGGCCGAGCGGGAGGTCGCGTGATGGCCACGCCGGGAGTGTCCGACCGCGAGACGTGGCCCCTGTGGGAGGTCTTCGTCCGCGCCAACCGCGGACTGTCGCACGTGCACGCGGGCTCGCTCCACGCTCCCGATGCCGAGATGGCGCTGCGGAACGCGCGCGACCTGTACACGCGCCGGGGCGAAGGCACCTCGGTGTGGGTCGTGCCGGCCGATGCCATCACGACGAGCGATCCCGGGTCGAAGGGCGCCTTCTTCGAGAGCCCCGCGGGCAAGAACTACCGTCACGCGGTCTACTACACCGCCTCCGAGGGGGTGCCGCACCTGTGAACGACCTCGACGTGAGCGACGCCGACCTCCACGGAGACGTGACGGTCGAGCAGGTGTCGCTGTCGGCCGAGCTCGCGGGCGGCGAAGGGACGGCCACGCCCGACGTCGCCGAGTACGCCCTGTGGCTCGGCGACGACTCCCTCATCCTCGCGCAGCAGCTGAGCGCGTGGATCGCGCGTGCGCCCGAACTCGAAGAAGACGTCGCGCTCGCCAACATCGCCCTCGACCTGCTCGGCCACGCGCGCTCGCTTCTGCGGTATGCCGGAACGGCCGACGGGCGGACGGAGGACGACCTCGCCTACTGGCGCGATGAGCCCGAGTTCCGAAGCGCGTGGCTCTTCGAGCAGCCGAACGGCGACTTCGCCCAGACGATCGCACGGCAGCTCGTGGCATCCGTCTATCTCTTCGAGCTCTACACGGCGCTGCAGTCCTCGAGCGACGAGACTCTCGCGGCGATCGCCGCGAAGGCCGTGAAAGAGGTGGACTACCACCGCGACCACGCCGTCCAGTGGACGCTCCGACTCGCGGACGGCACCGACGAGTCGCGGCGACGGATGCTCCGCGCCGTGTCCGACGTGTGGCCGTACGTCGACGAGCTCTTCCGTGACGAGCCCCTGCTCGACCGGCTGGAGGGGGTCGCGGCGCGGCCGTCGCACCTTCGCGACGCGTTCGACGCCGTCATCGAGGCCGTCTTCGCGGAGGCCTCGATCGACGTCCCGACGGGGTTCGTGTCGTCGGGGGGCGGACGCCGAGGGCAGCACTTCCCGACGCTCGGCTATCTCCTCGCCGAGATGCAGGTGCTCGCCCGCCAGCACCCGGGGGCGACATGGTGACGGATGCCTGGAGGATCGCGGCGGGCGTGCTCGACCCGGAGGTCCCCGCCCTCACGATCGAAGACCTCGGGGTGCTGCGCGCGGTCGAGGTCGACGGTGCGCACGTCGCCGTCACGATCACGCCGACCTACTCGGGATGCCCCGCGATGGACGTCATCCGCGAAGACCTCGTGCTCGCGCTGGGCGCCGCGGGCTACTCCGACGTCGACGTGCGCCTCGTGCTGAGCCCCGCCTGGACGACGGACTGGATGACGGATGCCGGCAAGCGCAAGCTCACCGAGTTCGGGATCGCGCCGCCCACGGGTCGCGCCTCCGCCGGACCCATCCGGCTGCAGCTCGGCGTGAAGTGCCCGCAGTGCGGGTCGCTCGACACGCGGGAGATCTCGCGCTTCGGCTCGACGTCGTGCAAGGCCCTGTGGGAGTGCCGCGCATGCCTCGAGCCCTTCGACCACTTCCGGGCGCACTGATGTCGGCGCCGACGAACACCGAGACGGCCGTCCGCCGCCGCGGACGCTTCCACACCCTCACCGTGACCGACGTGCGCCCGCTCACCGACGACGCCGTCGAGGTCACGTTCGGTGTGCCCGACGAGCTGCACGGCGAGTTCGACTACTTCGCGGGCCAGCACGTCGCACTGCGCACCCACCTCGACGGGCACGAGGTGCGCCGGTCGTACTCGCTCTGCCGGCCCCCCTCGCGCGGGAGCGTGTCGGTCGCGATCAAGCGCGACCTCGGCGGACGGTTCTCGACGTGGGCGCAGACCGAGTTGCATCCGGGAGACGAGATCGACGTCATGAGCCCGCAGGGCACGTTCACGTCGGGTCTCGCCGATCTCGAGGGCGCGCACGTCGCGGGGATCGCGGCGGGGTCGGGGATCACGCCGCTCATGGCGCTCGCCGCGACGGTGCTCGCCCGGTCGGAGACGTCGCGCTTCACGCTCGTCTTCACCAATCGCTCGACGCCCGACGTCATGTTCCTCGAGGAGCTCGCCGACCTCAAGGACCGCTACCCGACACGGCTCGCGCTCCACCACGTGCTCTCCCGCGAGCAGCGGTCGGCGCCGCTCCTGTCCGGCCGCATCGACGAAGCCCGCCTCCGTCGCATCCTCGACGCGCTCGTCCTTCCCGAGACCGTCGACGAGTGGTTCCTGTGCGGTCCTTTCGACCTCGTCCAGCTGTGCCGTGACACGCTCGGCGACATCGGCGTCGACCCCTCGCACGTGCGGTTCGAGCTGTTCACGACAGGGGAGCCGGGGGCCGGGCGTCCCGATGCCGGACGCCCCGTCGTCGTGCGCGCCGATGAGCCCGTGCGGCAGATCGAGTTCTCGCTCGACGGGCAGTCCTCGACGGTCGACAGTCCCGTGAGCGCGCACGAGTCGATCCTCAACGCGGCCCTGCGGGTGCGCGGCGACGTCCCCTTCGCGTGCTCGGGCGGCGTCTGCGGCACGTGTCGCGCGCGCCTCATCACGGGCGCCGTCACGATGACCGAGAACTACGCCCTCGAGCCCGACGAGCTCGAGCGTGGCTACGTGCTGACGTGCCAATCCCACCCGACGACGGACCGCGTCGTCGTCGACTACGACGGATGACCGGATGCCGCTGCTCGCGGCCCCCGCGGAGGAGACCATGATCGACCTGACATTCGAGGGCGCGGTCGCCCACATCGTGCTGGACAACCCCGCCAAGCTCAATGCCCTCGACGAGACGGCGCTCGGCGACCTCGATGCCGCGTACGCCGAGGCCGCGGCATCCGGATCACGCGCGCTCGTGCTGAGCGGCCGCGGCCGCGCCTTCTGCGCGGGACGCGACATCTCGGGCGTCGACCCCCGCGACGACGACGTCATGGGCTACCTCGGCGGGATCGTGACGCCGCTCCTCCGGCGCATGGCCGCGTTTCCCGCGCCGACGTTCGCGACGGCGCACGGCGCGTGCCTCGGCGTCGGGCTGGGGCTCCTCATCGCCACCGATGTCGTATACGTCGCCGCGAGCGCGAAGATCGGGTCGCCCTTCGCGACTCTCGGGGCGACGCTCGACTCGGGCGGCCACGCGCTCTTCTTCGAGCGGCTCGGCGCCCACAAGACGCTCGACCTCATCTACACGGGTCGCCTCATGTCGGGGACGGAGGCCGTGGAGTCGGGGCTCTTCTCCCGCGTCTTCCCGGCCGAAGACGTCCTGGCGGTCACGATCGAGGCGGCCGAGCGTGCGGCATCCGGAGCGACGGCCGCGTTCCTCGCGAGCAAGCAGCTCGTCGCGCGCATCCGTGACGAGCGCCTCGCCCTGTGGGAGTCGATCGATCTCGAGAACGCCGCCCAGGCAGCGCTCTGCGACACCGACGACTACCGCGAAGGATTCGCCGCGTTCCAAGAGAAGCGGCCGCCGCACTTCGCGGGGAGCTGAGCCCGGGAGTCGATCGCCCGCCCGCTCAGAGGTCTTCGGGGGCGAGGTCGCCCTGGCCCTCTTCGCCGAGCTCCGCGATGACGGGATCGTCCCCTTGCGTCTCGGGCTGGGCGACGTGACCGGGCAGGTCTTCCGCGGGGATGTCGTCATCGTCCGACGGGATCTGCGCGGGGTCGTCGCCGGTCGCGGTCGCGACATCGGAGACATCCGTCCCCTCCCACTCGGCCTGGGCGGGGTCGTTCTCGAGGTCGATCGTGGTGTCACCGTCGCGAACCGGCTGCAGGTCGTCGGGGCTGTTGCGCGTCGTGTCCATGCATCCAGCATCGGCGATCGTTCCCGTCGGCGCACGGGATTGCGGTGCCGCCCCGCGTGCGCTACTCCCGGCTCACTTGTCCCAAAGGGCGACTCCCGCCCTTCCGACCTCGCCATTCGAGACAAGTGAACCAGGGGGTCTTCCGTTCACTTGTCCCAAAGGGCGACTCACCGCCGTCCGACCTCGCCATTCGAGACAAGTGAACCAAGGGAGCTTCCGTGTGCGGGGCGTGGATGATATCGGGCGGGGAGGCAACCGACAAGCCCCGGATGCCGTCTGAAAACTCGCCATAGCTTCTCCCTGCACGCCACAGCGAAGGAGAGACCGCCATGCGTTCCCAGGTCCCGGGTAGACAGGAGCGCGACGGCGCGACCGACCATCACGACGACGCCTCGCAGGCGGTCCCGACGCTCGTCTGGGAGCTCGTCGACCTTGAACGGTATGAGGTCCGCGTCGGCGGTGCCGTGCTGGGATACATCGAAGTCGTCGCTCCCCTCTTCGTCGTCTATCTCGGATGCCGCTTCGCGAAAGCCGTCGAGATCGCACAGCTGCACTCCTTCGACGAAGCCGTCGAAAGGCTCTTCGCGGCGTCGCTCATCGACCATGCACAGAACTCCACCGCGTCGTGACCATCAGCGAGACCTCCTACGATGACGACATGGAGACAATCAAGGCGTGGCCGGGCTCGCCCTATCCGCTGGGCGCAACCTTCGACGGCAGCGGGACCAACTTCGCCTTGTTCAGTGAGGGAGCAGAGAAGGTCGAACTCTGCCTCTTCGATGACGACGGCACCGAGACGCGCATCGACCTGGTCGACGTCGACGCGTACGTATGGCACGCGTACCTGCCGAACGTGCTTCCGGGTCAGCTCTACGGCTACCGGGTGCACGGAGCCTACGAGCCCGAGAACGGCTTGAGGTTCAATCCCAACAAGCTCCTCCTCGACCCCTACGCGAAGGCCGTCGACGGCGAGATCGCGTGGGGGCAGTCCGTCTTCGGCTACGACTTCGGCGACCCCGATTCGCGCAACGACGACGACTCGGCCGCCGAGATGATGAAGGGCGTCGTCGTCAACCCGTTCTTCGACTGGTCGGGAGACCGGCAGCCGAAGACCCCCTACGCCGAGTCGTTTATCTACGAAGCGCACGTCAAGGGCCTCACGAAGCTCAACGAGCACATCCCGGAAGAGATCCGGGGCACCTACAGCGGGCTGGCCCACCCTGCCGTCATCGACCACCTGAAGAAGCTCGGCGTGACGGCGATCGAGCTCATGCCGGTGCACCAGTTCGTCAACGATTCGACGCTGCAGGAGAAGGAGCTGTCGAACTACTGGGGCTACAACACGATCGGATTCTTCGCGCCGCAGAACACGTACGCCTCGGCCGGTCAGCGCGGCCAGCAGGTGCAGGAGTTCAAGGGGATGGTGCGGGCACTCCACGCGGCGGGGATCGAGGTCATCCTCGACGTCGTCTACAACCACACGGCCGAGGGCAACCACATGGGCCCCATGCTGTCGATGCGCGGCATCGACAACGCCGCCTACTACCGCCTCGAGGACGACGACAAGCGGTACTACACCGACTACACGGGTACGGGCAACAGCCTCAACGTCGGCAATCCGCACGCGCTGCAGCTCATCATGGACTCGCTGCGGTACTGGGTGCTCGAGATGCACGTCGACGGCTTCCGCTTCGACCTCGCCTCGACACTTGCGCGCGAGTTCTACGATGTCGACCGCCTCGCGGCGTTCTTCGAACTCGTGCAGCAGGATCCGGTGGTCTCGCAGGTCAAGCTCATCGCGGAGCCCTGGGACGTGGGACCCGGCGGATACCAGGTCGGCAACTTCCCGCCGCAGTGGACCGAGTGGAACGGGAAGTACCGCGACACCGTGCGCGACTTCTGGCGCGGTGAGCCGGCGACTCTCGGGGAGTTCGCCTCGCGGCTGACCGGTTCGGCCGACCTGTACGAGCACTCGGGGCGCCGGCCCGTGGCATCCATCAACTTCATCACGGCGCACGACGGCTTCACCCTGCGCGATCTCGTGTCGTACAACGAGAAGCACAACGAGGCGAACGGCGAAGACAACAACGACGGCGAATCGCACAACCGCTCCGACAACCACGGTGTCGAGGGCCCGACCGACGATCCCGACGTCCTCACGGTGCGGGCGCGGCAGCAGCGGAACTTCATCGCGACGCTGCTCCTGTCGCAGGGTGTGCCCATGCTGTCGCACGGCGACGAGCTGGGGCGGACGCAGGGCGGCAACAACAACGGCTACGCGCAGGACAACGAGATCACCTGGATCGACTGGAGCTCGGCCGATCAGCCGCTCGTGGAGTTCACGGCGGCGCTTGCGCGACTGCGTCACGATCACCCCATCTTCCGCCGCAGCCGCTTCTTCGACGGTCACCCGGTGAAGCGCGAAGAGGGCGCACCGATTCCCGACATCGTCTGGCTCCGGCCCGACGGCACCGTCATGCAGCCCGAGGACTGGGGCTCGGGCTTCGGCCGCGCGATCGGGGTGTTCCTCAACGGTCAGGGCATCCGTGAGCGCGACCGCCGCGGCGAGCCCATCACCGACAAGAGCTTCATCGTGCTGTTCAACGCCGGCGATGACGCGATCGACTTCACGGTTCCTGCCGACGAGTACAGCCCGAAGTGGGACGTCATCGTCGACACGGCCGGCGTGCTCGCCGACACCGAGCCCGTCGAGCCGGGCGGATCCGTCGAGATCCAGGCGCGTGCGCTCGTCGTGCTCCGGCAGCACGACGTGCCCGAGCCCGAGCCCGACCACTCGGTCGCCGCCTCGCTGCTCGCGCTCGCCGACGCCGATGTGCCCGCACAGACCCCGAAGATCGAACTCGGCACCTGAGTGAACGGAGGCGACGTGTCTGAGCGTCCGCAGTCCACCTACCGCCTGCAGATCCGGCGCGGCTTCACGCTCGACGACGCCGCGGCCGTCATCCCCTACCTCGACGCGCTCGGCGTGTCGTGGGTGTACCTGTCTCCGATCCTCGCGTCGACGACGGGGTCGGACCACGGGTACGACGTCGTCGACACGGGTCGCGTCGACGAGGCACGGGGCGGACCGGAGGCGCTCGCGCGGTTCGCGGCGGCGGCGCGGGCCGCGAACCTCGGCATCCTGATCGACATCGTGCCCAACCACATGGGTGTCAGCGCGCCGCGCGAGAATGCGTGGTGGTGGGACGTGCTGCGGCTCGGTCGCGACTCCCGCTTCGCGGACTTCTTCGACATCGACTGGGACTTCGGAGGCGGACGGGTGCGGATGCCCGTGCTCGGCGCGCCGCTTCACGAGATCCTCGAGCGGGGCGAGGTCACGGTCGATCCGACACCGGCCGACGATGTCCCCGACGGCGTGCTGCGCTACTTCGACCACGTTCTGCCCCTCGCGCCGGGATCGCTCGACGGCGGCGACGACCTCGACGGCGTGCTCGCACGGCAGAACTACGAGCTGCGCTTCTGGAAGGATGAGGCGGCCGACCTCAACTACCGCCGGTTCTTCGGTGTGACGACCCTCGCGGGCGTCCGGATCGAGGACCCGCGCGTCTTCGACGAGACCCACCGCGAGATCCTCCGCTGGGCGCGCGAGGGACTCGCCGACGGGCTGCGCGTCGACCACCCCGACGGCCTCCTCGATCCGGGGGCCTACTTCGATCGGCTCGCATCCGCGATGCGCGATGCGCGCGGCACCGACGAGGATCCGTACGTCCTCATCGAGAAGATCCTCGAGCACGGCGAGCGGCTGCCGTCGTGGTGGCGCACCGACGGGACGACGGGCTACGACGCGCTCGCCGAGATCGACCGCGTCCTCATCGATCCGGCCGGTGAGGCACCTCTCGACGCCCTCGACGAGCGCCTGCGTGCAGAGACGGAGCTCGCGCCGGCGCTGGGATGGCACGACCTCATCCACGACACGAAGCGGATGATCGCCGACACGATCCAGGTGTCGGAGATCCGCCGGCTCGTGCGCGAGCTTCCGCGGGCGATCCCGGATGCCGAGGACGCGCTCGCGGAGCTGCTCGCGTGCTTCCCCGTCTATCGCTCCTACCTCCCCGCCGGACGCGAACAGCTCGAGGCGGCGGTCGCCGAGGCATCGACCCGGCGTCCCGAACTCGCCGCGGCGATCGCGCAGCTCGGCGTCGTGCTCGCCGATCCGTCCGAGCCGGCCGCGCGGAGGTTCCAGCAGACGACGGGCCCTGTCATGGCGAAGGGCGTCGAGGACACCGCGTTCTACCGCTACACGCGTCTCGGCGGATTGACCGAGGTGGGCGGCGATCCGTCCGTCTTCGCCCTCGACGTCGATGGGTTCCACGGCGCGCAGCGCGAGCGGCTCGCCTCGTGGCCTGCCGCCATGACGACCCTCTCGACGCACGACACGAAGCGCGGCGAAGACGTGCGGGCGCGCCTCGCGGTGCTGTCCGAGATCCCGGAGCGCTGGACCGAGGTGCTCGGTGAGCTTCGAGCCGTGGCATCCACGGGTCACGGCCCCTTCGACAACCTCCTGTGGCAGGCGATCGTCGGCGCATGGCCCGCGACGCCGGAGCGACTGCACGCCTACGCCGAGAAGGCCGCGCGTGAAGCGGCCGAGGCGACCGGCTGGTGGAATCCGGACCCCGACTTCGAGGAGGCCATGGCAGGGGTCGTGGATGCCGCGGCCGGCGAGGCCCGATCGATCGTCGAGGCCTTCGTCACCGAGATCGCAGGCGCCGGGTGGTCGAACGGGCTGGCCGCGAAGCTGCTGCAGCTGACCGGTCCCGGCGTCCCCGACGTGTATCAGGGCTCGGAGTTGTGGGAGCAGTCGCTCGTCGACCCCGACAACCGCCGGCCCGTCGACTTCGCCGCGCGGGCCGAGATGCTCGCCCGGATCGACGCCGATGCTGCGCGCGGCATCCTTCCGCCCGTCGATGCGTCCGCTGCCGCGAAGCTCCTCGTCACGACCCGCGCGCTGCGGCTGAGGCGGGAGCGACCCGAGCTGTTCCGTCGCTACCTGCCGCTGACGGCGGTCGGACCGGCGTCGGCACACGCCGTCGCGGTCGATCGCGGTGGGGTGACGGCGGTCGCGACACGGCTGCCGGTCGGACTCGAACGGGATGGGGGATGGCGGGACACCGTGCTGCTGCGCCCCGACCGATCCGCCGTCGACGTGCTGACGGGCCGCTCCTTCGGCGGAGAGATCGCGCTCGCCGACCTGCTGACGACGTACCCCGTCGCGCTTCTCGTGGAGGATTCATGATCGAGGTCTGGGCGCCCCGCGCCGAACGCGTCCGTCTTCGCCGGGCAGCCGGCGACGTCGAGCTCACAGCGGGGGCGGGCGGCTGGTGGACGGCGCCCGTCGCCCTCGAGGACGGAGAGCGGTACGGCTTCGTGCTGGGCGACGGTGACGCCGTGCGCCCCGATCCGCGGTCGCGGCGCCAGCCCGACGGCGTGCACGAGTCCTCGGCGGCGTTCGATCCGTCCGCCTTCGAGTGGACGGATGCCGCGTGGACGGGGCGTCAGCTCGCGGGCGGCCTGATCTACGAGCTCCACATCGGAACGTTCACCCCCGAGGGCACCCTCGACGGCGCGATCGATCGGCTCGACCACCTCGTCGACCTCGGTGTCACGCACGTCGAGCTGCTGCCCGTCAACGGCTTCAACGGCACGTGGAACTGGGGATACGACGGAGTGCTCTGGTACACGGTGCACGAGGCCTACGGCGGACCCGCCGCGTATCAGCGCTTCGTCGACGCGGCGCACGCGAAGGGGCTCGCCGTCATCCAGGACGTCGTCCACAATCACCTCGGGCCGAGCGGCAACTACCTCCCCGAGTTCGGCCCCTACCTGCGCGACGGACAGCGCAACACGTGGGGAGACTCCATCAACCTCGATGAGCCCGCCGTCCGCGAGTTCATCGTCGACAACGCGCTCATGTGGATGCGCGACTACCACGTCGACGGGCTGCGGCTCGATGCCGTGCATGCCCTCAAGGACGAGCAGACCCCGCACCTTCTCCAGGAGCTCGCGACGCGCACGGACGCCCTGTCGGCGCACCTCGCGAAGCCGCTGACGCTCATCGCCGAGTCCGACATGAACGACCCGCGCCTGATCCTGCCGCGCGAGGCCGGGGGCTACGGCCTCACGGCGCAGTGGTCCGACGACTGGCACCACGCCGTCCACGTGGCCCTGACGGGCGAGACGGTCGGCTACTACGCCGACTTCGCGGCCGCTGAAGCGTTCCCGAAGGTGTCGGAGGACGGGTTCTTCCACGACGGCTCGTACTCGTCGTTCCGCGAGCGAGAGCACGGCGCGCCGATCCCCGACGGCGTCCCGGCCTGGCGGCTCGTGACCTTCGCGCAGGACCACGACCAGATCGGCAACCGCGCCGCGGGCGATCGGCTGAGCCAGTCGCTCTCACCCGGACGGCTCGCGGTCGCTGCCGTGCTGACCCTCACGTCACCCGGTACGCCGATGCTCTTCATGGGAGAGGAGTGGGGAGCATCCACGCCGTGGCAGTTCTTCACGTCGCATCCCGAACCCGAGCTGGGCGAGGCGACCGCGAAGGGACGTATCGCGGAGTTCGAGCGCATGGGCTGGGATCGCGACCAGGTGCCCGACCCGCAGGATCCCGCGACGTTCCAGCGCTCGAAGCTCGACTGGTCGGAAGCGGATACCGGTGACCATGCACGCCTGCTCGCGCTGTACCGCGATCTCGCGCGGCTCCGTCGCGAGCGTGCCGAGCTGACCGATCCGGCGTTCGGCGCGGCATCCGTCGGGGGAGGACCGAAGCCCGACGAGCGCACGTTCGTCCTGCGGCGAGCGGCGGTGACGGTGCTCGTGAACCTGTCGCCGGACGAGGTCTCGTTCGAGCTCGACGCCGACTCCGACGTGCTGCTGCTGTCGACCGACGCCGGCGTGCGGCTCACGGACGGGGTCGTGACGCTCCCGCCCGAGACCGCCGCCATCGCCGGCCCGTAGCACGCCACGCTCCGCGCCGTCGCGCTCCGCGCCCTGCGCGCGCTTCGCGCCCTGCGCGCGCTTCGCCCCCTGCGCTCACTTGTCGCAAATGGTGGCATCTTCACGCGCAGACCCGCCATTCGCGACAAGTGAATGCGGCCGCTTTCCCGCTCACTTGTCGCGAATGGTGGGATGCTGCGGGGTGAGGCCGCCCTTTGAGGCAAGTGAAGCCTCCCCGGACCCACGAAGCGTCCGCGACCCCGCGAAGCCCCCGCCGCTCCGGGGCGAGCCCGGTCAGCGGGTGAGGATGAGGGCGTCGCCCTGGCCGCCGCCTCCGCAGAGGGCGACGGCCGCCGTGCCGGAACCGCGGCGGACGAGTTCGTGCACGGCGTGGACGACGAGGCGATTGCCGGAGGCTCCGATGGGGTGGCCGATCGCGATCCCGCCGCCGTGGGGGTTGACGACGTCGTCGGACAGGCCGAGCTCGCGCTGCGACCGCGCGACGACGGCGCCGAAGGCCTCGTTGATCTCGACGATGTCGAGGTCGTCCGCCGTGATGCCCTGCTTCGCGAGAGCCTTCTCGATCGCTCGCGCGGGCTGGGCGTGCAGCGAGTTGTCGGGCCCCGCGACCTGACCGGACGCGCCGACGACCGCGAGGATCTCCCAGCCGTTCTCGTCTGCGTGCGAGCGCGTCGTGAGGATGACGGCGGACGCACCGTCGGAGATCTGCGACGCGTTCCCGGCCGTGATCGAGCCGTCCTTCGCGAAGGCGGGGCGAAGACCGGCGAGCGTCTCGACGGTCGTCTCCGGGCGCACGCCCTCGTCCTTCGTGACGACGATCGGGTCGCCCTTCCGCTGCGGGATCTCGACCGGCACGATCTCCGCCTCGAAGAGACCCGCATCATGCGCAGCGGCGGCGCGCTGGTGGGAGCGGGCGGCGACGGCATCCTGCATCTCGCGCGTGATCTCGAAGCGCTCGTTGTGACGCTCCGTCGACGCGCCCATGCTCTCGGCGTCGTAGACATCCGTCAGGCCGTCGTACGCCATGTGGTCGAGCACCTCGACCGACCCGTACGACCAGCCCTCGCGTGAGCCCATGAGCAGGTGCGGTGCGCGCGTCATCGACTCCATGCCGGCGGCGACGACGACCGTGGCGTCTCCGAGGCGCAGCATCCGTGCTCCGTCGATGATCGCCGTGAGCCCCGATAGGCACACCTTGTTGATGCTGCCTGCGTGCACGTCCCAGCCGATGCCCGCGCCGATCGAGGCCTGGCGCGCGGGGTTCTGCCCCGCCCCCGCAGCGAGGACCTGCCCGACGAGCACGGCGTCGACAGCGGATGCCGGGATGCCGCCCTTCTCGAGCGCGCCCTTGATCGCGAGCGAGCCGAGCTGCGGCGCCGTGAGCGAGGAGAGCTGGCCCTTGAGGCGACCCTGGGGCGTGCGTGCTGCGGCGATGATGACGACGTCGTCGGTGTTCATGCGTCCATCCTGTCGTGTCGGTGTCGGTGTGTCTGTGGGGTCGGTCTCGATACGCGGGCCTGCGGCCCGCTACTCGACCAGCGGAGGGGGCGGGCCTGCGGCCCGCTACTCGACCAGCGGAGGGGCGACGAGCAGGGGAGGTTCGGTGGCGGCGACGACCTCGTCGACCGTGACGCCGGGGGCGGTCTCGACGAGCACGAGCCCGGCGTTGGTCACGTCGATGACCGCAAGGTCGGTGATGATGCGGTCGACGATTCCGCGCCCCGTGAGGGGCAGGGAGCAGTCGTTCACGATCTTCGCCGTGCCGTCGCGGGCGACGTGCTCCATGAGCACGATGACCTTCGCGGCGCCGTGCACGAGATCCATCGCGCCGCCGGGACCCTTGACCATCTTTCCCGGGATCATCCAGTTCGCGAGGTCCCCCGTGACGGAGACCTGCATCGCCCCGAGGATCGCGGCGTCGATCTTGCCGCCGCGGATCATCCCGAAGCTCGTGGCGGAGTCGAAGAACGCCGCGCCGGGGAGCGTCGTGACGGTCTCCTTACCGGCGTTGATGAGGTCGGGGTCGACGTTCTCCTCGGTCGGATACGGACCGACGCCGAGGATGCCGTTCTCGGACTGCAGCACGACCGTGACCCCCTCGGGCACGTAGTTCGGCACGAGGGTGGGGAGGCCGATCCCGAGGTTGACGTACGAGCCGTCGGCCAGTTCGCGGGCCGCGCGAGCGGCCATCTCGTTGCGGGTCAGCGCCATGTCAGCTCTCCTCGGTCCGGGGGTCCGCCGCCGGGCGGACGGTACGCCGTTCGATGCGCTTCTCGATCCCCGTGCCGACCTCGACGATCCGGTGCACGTAGATGCCGGGGAGGTGGATGCTGTCGGGGTCGATCTCGCCCGGCTCGACGAGTTCCTCGACCTGCGCGATGCACACGCGTCCGGCCATCGCGGCGAGCGGGTTGAAGTTCCGCGCGGCCTTGTTGAAGACGAGGTTGCCGTGGCGATCGCCGCGCAGGGCGTGCACGAGCGAGTAGTCCGTCACGATCGCCTCCTCCAGCACGTACTCGCGGGGTTCGCCCGTCGTGTCGAACGTGCGGACGTCCTTCGCGGGAGAGGCGACCGCGATCCCGCCAGACCCGTCGTACCGGCGGGGGAGTCCGCCCTCGGCGACCTGCGTGCCGACGCCCGTCTGGGTGTAGAAGGCCGCGATGCCCGATCCGCCCGCGCGCAGCTTCTCGGCGAGGGTCCCCTGCGGCGTCAGCTCGAGCTCGAGCTCGCCGGAGAGGAACTGGCGCTCGAACTCCTTGTTCTCGCCGACGTACGACGACGTCATCTTCCGGATCCGCTGCGCGTTCAGCAGCACGCCGAGCCCCCAGTCGTCGACGCCGCAGTTGTTGCTGACGATGCTGAGGTCTCGCGTCCCCTGCGCGAGCAGGGCTTCGATGAGGGCGATGGGGTTGCCCGAGAGGCCGAACCCGCCGACAGCGAGCGATGCGCCGTCGGGGATGTCGGCGACGGCCTCGGCCGCCGATCCCCAAGTCTTGTCGATCACGTGTGCTCCTTCGCGCAAGCGGTGTCGCTCCAGTGTGGAACGCGGGGGGATGCCGTGACACCGTGCCTGTTGCCATGTGGACTTCCCGATGCGTAGTGTCCATATCGTGGACACGCCGACGATTCCGGGGGCTCAATCCGTCGCGCGGGCCGCGCGTATCCTGCGTCTCGTGTCGCAGGGCGGCGAGGAAGGGATGCCGGTGATCGAGCTCGCCCGGCGCGCCGACCTGACGCGACCGACGACCCACCGTCTGCTCCAGGCGCTCCGCCACGAGGGGCTCGTCGACCAGGACGAGCGGACGGGGCGCTGGACCGCGGGACCGGAGCTCTATCTCATGGGCCAGGCCGCGGCATCCCGTTACGACATCACGGCGATCGCCCGCGACATCGTGCGCTCGCTCGCCGTGCGGACGGAGGAGAGCGCGTTCCTCTCGGTCCGCCGCGGCGACGAGACGGTATGCCTGCTGCGCGAAGAAGGGAGCTTCCCCATCCGGTCGTTCGTGCTGTCGGAAGGCGTGCGCTTCCCGCTCGGCGTCGCATCGGCGGGGCTCGCGATCCTCGCGTTCCTGCCTCCCCACGATGTGGACGCCTATTTCGAGAGGCATCCGGATCTCGCGACGGAATGGGGAGCCCCGCACGGCGAGGCGAGGCTCCGCGCGCGCCTGCGCGAAACACACGAGACCGGATACGCCGTGAACCCGGGGCTGATCGTCGAGGGCAGCTACGGGATCGGTGCCGCCGTCTTCACGCGCGAGGGCCACCCGCAGTGGGCGCTGAGCCTCACGGGCGTGCAGTTCCGCTTCGGACCCGACCGCCTCGCGGAGCTCGGCCGCACGCTCCTCGCTCACGCGCACCAGCTCTCTTCGCGGATCGCCGCGTCGGGGCGCGGGTAGCGTGGAGAGTATGGCGATCGTCGTGATGGGTGTCTCCGGGGCGGGGAAGTCCACGATCGCAGCGGCCATCGCCCGCGAGATCGGGGGAGTCTTCCTCGACGCCGACGACCTGCATCCGCCGGCGAACGTCGCGAAGATGGCCGCGGGCATCCCGCTGACGGACGAGGATCGGATGCCGTGGCTCGCGCTCTGCGGTGAGGCTCTCGTTCACGCCCATGAGCGCGGCGATATGCCCGTCCTCGCGTGCTCGGCACTCCGCCGGAGCTACCGTGACGCGATCCGTGCCGTCGCGCCCGACACGTACTTCGTGCAGCTCGACGGATCGCCCGAGCTCTTGGCGGCACGGGTGTCCGGCCGCGCCGGGCACTTCATGCCGCCCGCGCTCCTCGCCTCGCAACTGCAGACGCTCGAGTCGCTCGGCGACGACGAATCGGGAGTCGTCGTCGACGTCGCCCTGACGCCGCCGCAGATCGCCGAGGCGGCCGTTGCGGCGTGGCGCAGGTCCAGTCCGGCGCCGGCGTACACGGAGGAGTGAGCATGGCGACCTACGATCTCGACCGCACGACGGTCGGCGAGCTGCTCGACGACCCGCGGGCCCGAGCCATCATCGACGAGCTCGTTCCCGGCATGAGCGACCACCCGATGGTCGGCTTCGCGCGCGGCATGCCCGCGGCATCCGTCCTGCAGATGGCGGGCGGACGGGTAGACCCCGCGACGCTGGAGCAGCTGAAAAGCCGGATCGCCGCGCTCTGAGCCGTGCGGTTGCGGTCCTCATGACCGCAGGCACCTAGAAAGATGCTGTGGAGTCCTCCTTGACGACCACTGGCTTGACCGTCTGCGGGGACGGAACCGGCGTTGTCTGAAGCAGGATCACTCCACCGAGGACGATCGCGACTGCGGGGATGATTCCCAGGCCGGGCATGCTGTCTGCCGTGACCCATCCCTGCCAGAAGAAGCCGGGGTCAAGGATGGGATTGACGACCGCGATGACGGCGACGGCGGCAAGGCCGCTTCCACGAGCGGCTGTGCCTCGGGTCCACACTGCCACCGTCGCGGCAACGCTCAGCAGCAGCCCGACCGCCCAGATCGGCAGTGAGTCGTCGATGCGTGCCGCGCTCATCGCGTCGAGACACTGTGTGGTGTATGGCAATCGATCGGCGACATCGATGACCAGTGAGTCGCCGCACGCGGACCACCACAGGAGTCGGTCTGCGATACGTGCCAGACCGAGCCCGACGAGTGCTACGCCGAGCACTCGCGTCAGTACGGTTGCCCGTCGCAGCGTCATGGCGTGATGCTCCTCTCCGAGTCAATCCAGCCGTGCGCCGACGATCGACCCACCGGCGGGGCGCTGCGTCACGCGGCCAGTTGTGCCGGAAATCACCGCGAGGCTCACCCGAGTCGCAGCGCGAGGCCCGCCCCGATTCGGATCCCTTCACTGCGCGTCTGGTTCGGTCATGGCGGTTCTGATGCCTCGGCTCAGCCCACGATGTGATGGTCTGTGCATAGAGCGCATCGCGAGATTCGTCCAAGATTGGACAGGTATCGGCACGGGAGAGACGCACGGAGTCGATCGCATGCGAACGGGAGTGTGGCAATTGGTGGAAACGCGGGAACAAGCGCACCAGGCTTCTGTGCCACGGAAGTCGCCGCTCTCATACGAACTGACACTCGTTCTCACTTGGGGCGTCGTGATGACGATCGTGCTCGTTTTCCGACTGCCGGCGCTGGCGATCGCCCTCGTGAATCTCGTGTGGGTCACTGTCGCGGCGTATACCCGCCACTGGAAGGCGGCCGCCATTATTGGTGGCGTCGGGTTCGGCATCGCCGGCTCATCGCCGCGCTGACCATCTCAATCGCGTAGCGGCTCAGGCTGTCGGGGACGGACACCATCCCGTCCCTCGACCGCGGTCAGCGACCCCCTCGCCGCCAGAACCGTCGGCGGCGTGGGGGCGTGGCATCCGTCTCCACCGCTGCTGCTGCGCGAGGCGCTCGCCGCTCTTGCCATGCCGCCACCTCGGCATCGACGTCGCGCGTCGGCGTCACGACGGGCGGACCGCCGAGGAGCTGCCGACGCGCCTCGACAACGCGCCGGTTGAAGTCCTCGAGGTGCTCGCGCACGTCGGACTCGCGCGAGAGGGCATCGAGGCGGTCCTCGAGCTCGGCGCTCTCGACGCGCAGCATGATGGCCGGCGGGCCGAGTCCGGTCAGTTGCTCCTGCTGGATCTTGCGCCGGATCCACCAGTCGGGATCATGACTCGCCCCGAGGTGCGGGATCGGCTTTCCCGCTCCCGGCAGGTTGTCGAAGTCGCCCCGACGGATCGCCTGCTGGATCGCCGTCTCGACGTAGGCCGCCCGCTCCTGCCGCGTCGGCGGCCGTGCCGGTGCGTCCGCGGCATCGCCGGAGACAGCCTCGCCGTCGCGCTCCTGACGGTAGCGCGCGGCGGCGAGGCGAGGGTCTTCCGTCATCCGACCTGATCGCGCCAGCTGTGCTGCGGGTCGTAGCCGAGCAGCCGTCGTGCCTTGTCGATCGACAGCAGGGTTTCGTGATCGCCGACCTCGCGTGTGAGCGGCACATCGGGGAAGACCTCGGCGACGAGCTCGGCGTTCGGCCGCGACATGACCGTGTCGGGGGAGGCGATGATGAACTGGTCGAAGCCCGCCGGGGCGACCTCGAGTGCGCGCTGCACGGCGTGCGCGCCGTCGCGGGCATCGATATAGCCCCAGAGGTTCCACTTGCGCAGCATCGGATCCGCGTCGAACGACGGGAACTCCGCGTAGTCCTCCGGCACCATGACGTTGGAGAAGCGGAGCGCCGTGATCGACAGCTCGGGATGCCACCGCACGAGCTCGACCGCGAGGCGCTCCTCGAGCGTCTTGACGAGCGAGTAGACGGATTCCGGACGCGGCGCGTACTCCTCGTCGACGGGGATGTAGGGCGGCGGTGCGTCGAAGGGCAGGCCCAGGACGGTCTCGCTCGAGGCGTAGACGATTCGGCTGATCCCGAGGCGGATGGCGGCGTGGAAGACATTGAACGTCGCCGTCATGTTGTTGTGGAAGGTCGCGACGTCGCTTCGGATGCCCGGAGCCGGGATCGCCCCCAGATGGACGACCGCGTCGACCCCGTCGTGGCGATCGTTGACGCCGCCGAGTGCGTCGATGACCTGGCCGTAGTCGGTGAGGTCGACCTGGACGAAGTCGGGTCCGCGCGTGCCGACCATGTCGAGGCCGATGACGTCGATGCCGTTCGCGCGCAGTTCGCGGGCGACGACGGTTCCGAGCTTGCCGGTGGACCCGGTGAGAGCGATTCGCATTCCTCCAGCGTGCCATGGTCGTGCGTTACCAGGGCCGGATCTTGACTTTCAGGTTTCTTTCAGGATGGTGCCGAGAGCCCCAGGATTCCGCGGGAGCTGCTCCTGCCCCGACGCGGGAGCGTGAGCTCGTGACGGGGTCGACGCCAATCCGATTCCGAGGGCCTCCCGGATGACCCCACGTGCGACCGAAACGTCGCACACCAACGTCACGAAGGAGACATCTCATGCGTACGAACAAGACCCGCATCTTCACCATCGCGACCGCCGGAGCCGGTGCCGCCGCTCTCGCCGTCGCCGGGTTCGCGCTTCCCGCGAGTGCCGACGACCGTGCGCCCCAGAACGACACCACTTCGGCGTACACGGAGCTCGCAGGGTCGGTCGACGCCTTCCAGGAGTCGTTCCAGACCTGGATCGGCGACATCGCAGCGGGTAACACCCTCGGCAACGTCGGCGTCGACGGCGGTCTTGTCAACGTCGGCGACGTCGCGAACGGCCCGATCCTCTCCGGCAATGATGTCCCGGTCGTCTCGGGCAACGACGTGAGTGCCCCCGTCGGCTCCGGGAACGACGTCGCGGTCGACGCTCCCGTCGGCTCGGGCAACGAGATCGGCAACGGCACGGAGATCGGCAACGGCACGGAGATCGGCAACGGCACGGAGATCGGCAACGGCACGGAGGTCGGCAACGGCAGCGGCAGCGGCAACGTCGTCGGCTCGGGCAACGACACGGGCCTCTCGGTGGGCGACATCGGAGCTGACGTCGACGACCTCGTGGGTGACATCTCGGGCGACATCGACAGCACGCTCAACGGCGTCCTGGGCGGCCTCCGCGGCTGACGCGCCTCGCAACCCTCGGAAGGAGGACCCGTCCACCCGGACGGGTCCTCCTTCCTTGCGCGGCCAGTCCTCGTTCACTTGTCTTGAATGGTGGGGTGGGATGCCGCGGGGTCGCCCTTTGCGACAAGTGAGGCGTTCCGCCGCCGGGAGTCGCAGGTCCGTTCACTTGTCTTGAATGGTGGGGTGGGGTGTTGCGGGGTCGCCCTTTGCGACGAGTGAGGCGTTCCGCCGCCGGGAGTCGCAGGCTCGTTCACTTGTCTTGAATGGTGGGGCCGGCTGTTGCGGAGTCGCCCTTTGCGACGAGTGAGGCGTTCCGCCGCCGGGAGTCGCAGGCTCGTTCACTTGTCTTGAATGGTGGGGTGGGGTGTTGCGGGGTCGCCCTTTGCGACGAGTGAGCCGCGGCGGTGTGCGGGGGCGAGTTGCTCCGGTGTCCCGCGGTCAGTCCTCCTTCATTTGTCTTGAATGGTGGGGTGGGATGCCGTGGGGTCGCCGTTTGTGACAAGTGAAGCCGCGGCGGTGTGTGGGGGTGTGCTGCTTGTGCGTCGTAGTCCGCGTTCATTTGTCGTGAATGGTGGGGTGGGATGCGGCGGGGTCGCCGTTTGTGACAAGTGAGTTGAGGGGTGTGGAAAGTTCGGGGTGGATGTCGGTGGGGGTCGCTAACCTTAGTACATGCATTCGAAACGGCTCGTGGTGTTCACCGATGGTGACGCAGCCGTTCTGGCCGAGATCGTCGCCGAGGTGCAGAAGACCCAGGCGCTGATCGCTGCCGCGCAGGCCGCGCAAACCCGGGCGCTGGCCCGTGCCGGGGACCTTGCCCGGGTGCAGGCACTGCGGAGTCGCCGGAACGTGCGTGATCACGACATGGCGTTGCGGGGGATCGCCGCCGAAGTCGCCGGAGTGATGCGGCTCGCAGACCGGTCGGTGCAACGCCAGATCGGCGACGCGCTGAACCTGGTCGAGGATTACCCGGCCACGGTGCAGGCGTGGGAGGCGGGGGTGATCACGCGCGGGCATGTGCGTGTCATCGTCGAAGCGGGAGCACCGTTGCCGCCGGAGGATCGTGCCGAGTTCGAGGCAGAGGCGCTGCGCCGGTGCGAGACCGAGACCCCCGGGCGGGTGCAGGGGGAGCTGCGACTGCTGGCCGAACGGCTGCACCCCCGCACCCTCGCCGAGCGTCACGTTGAGGCACGACAGACCCGGGGTGTGCGGGTGATCCCGGTCGGGGAGGGGATGTCTGACCTGTGCGCGACGGTCCCGTCGCTGCTGGCGGATGCGATCTATGACCGGCTCACCCAGCAAGCACGGAGCATCGTGGATGTGCGCGGACAAGCGGCCGCTGACGCGCGAGCCGCGGCCGGGGGGAACGAGGGTGCGGAAGACGCGGATGCGGCTGCACGGCTTGAGCTGGTCGCGTCGGACACGCGCACGATGGACCAACTCCGCGCGGACCTGCTCACCGACATGCTCCTCACCTCGCAGCCCGGTGCGGATCCGACCCGCACCGACGACGGACCCGGGACCCTGGGGGCGATCCGCGCGAAAGTGCAGGTCGTCGTCCCGGTGCTCACCCTCCTCGGCCGTGATGACGCACCGACGGATCTCGTCGGGCACGCCCCCATCGATCCGGCCACCGCCCGGGAACTTGCCGGCGCGACCCGGTCACCGCTGGAGCGGATCCTCACCCACCCCATCGCCGGGGCGGTGCTGCATGTGGACACGTATCAGCGGACCGCGGCGATCGACCGGTACTTGCGGGCCCGGGACCAGCACTGCCGGTTCCCCGGATGCCGGCTCCCCGCCGTCCGCTGCGAGGTCGACCACACCATCGACGCCGCCCACGGGGGTCCCACACGGGTGGAGAACCTCGCCCACTTGTGTCAGAGACACCACAGCATGAAGCAGTTCACCGCCTGGAAAGTGAGACAGCTCACCGGCGGCATCCTGCAATGGACCTCACCCCTCGGCAGGGACACCCTCGACCACCCACCGTCACTCGGCGTGCACTTCCGACCCACCGGCGACCCAGTTGACGGCGACGACCCAACCGGCGACGATCCACCCGCCACCGACGACCCAACCGGCGACGATCCACCCGCCACCGACGACCCACCCGATGGCGACGACTTCCCGCCGCCAGCATCTCCACCGGCCCCTGCGCCGTTCTGACCGTGACTCGCCGTGCGAGCTCTGCGCTGCCAGCCGAAGTCAGCCGTGCCGGTCGGAGCCGCCGGTGCGCGTCGAAGTCACCTCGACCGAAGGCCACACCCGCTCCCGAAAAGACACTGCGCCTGCATGCCCGACCGCATACGCCCAACTCCACCGCCGCCTCGGCAACCCCACCGCCGCCTCGGCAACTCCACCGCCGCCTCGGCAACGCCACCGCCGGCTCGGCAGTTACACCGCCACTTCGGCAACGCCACCGCCGGCTCGGCAATTACACCGCCATTTCGGCAACGCCACCGCCGGCTCGGCAACTACACCGCCACTTCGGCAACGCCACCGCCGGCTCGGCAATTACACCGCCATTTCGGCAATTACACCGCCACTTCGGCAACGCCACCGCCGCCTCGGCAAGGCGCTGCGCAGGCGCTGCCGTCCCGCCCGCTGTGGTGCCATCGTCATCCGCAGGCCCGTCAGGGCAGCCCCTCACTCGGCGGACGGGATCCAGACCCGCATCGTGGAGGGGCCCCGCTCACCCCACTCGTGGTACGCGACGAGGGGCACGTCGACGGTGTCACGCACGGGCTCGGCCGAGCCCTCCCGGTACGGCCACTCAGTGCCTGTCGCAGGTCGTCGTGCGACACGCACCCAGACGCGACCGTCGCGATCGACGGGGGCAGTCGACACGTCCACGACAGCGTCACTGACATCGGTCCCGAAATCGACGGACTCGAGCGCCAGCACCTCGGGGCCGCGCTCCACGGCGACCGCCGACCGGATCGCGTCGATGCGCGCGTCGGGGCGTGTGAACCGCGGATGCATCGGAAGGTCGAGGACTACGGCGTCGCCGACGGCGAACGCGCGGCTCACCTCCACCTGTCCCGGCGACACGCGGCGCTCTTCGCCGGTACCGGTCACGGGGTCGATGCGCAGCGTCGCGTCGGAGGCCCACGAGGGCACGCGAAGTCCGAGCGTCCACTCTCCCTCCGAGCGCGCCACGACGCGCACGCGGCCGTCTCGCGGATACTCCGTCTCGACGTCGAACGCGACCGCGCGTCCATCGGGGAGCGTCGTCTCGATCGACGCGGGAACGTACTGATGCAGCTGAACCCCCGTGTCATCCACCGTCGCGACATAGGCGTCGAGACTCGCGAGCGTCCGCGCGACGTTCGGCGGACAGCACGAGACGTCGAACCACGGAGCGCGCAGCGCCGAGCCGGCGCGGGGAGAGGTCGCCGACGGATCCACGGGAGATCCCGGCTCGCGCTGGTGCAGCGTGTTGGCGTAGAAGAACGCGCGCCCATCGGCGCTCGGCGAGGTCGCCACGACGTTGTACAGCGTGCGCTCGATGAGGTCGGCGTAGCGGGGATCGCCGTCGTTGAGCAGCATCCGCCACGAGAACATGATCGAGCCCACACCCGCGCACGTCTCCGAGTAGGCGCGGTCGGGCGGCAGCTCCCAATCGAAGCCGAAAGCCTCGTCCTGGTGGTGGGAGCCCTGCCCGCCCGTGATGTAGGTGCGGCGTGCGACGGTGCGGCTCCACTGTCTGCGGAGGGCGTTGAGCAGGTCCTCGTCGCGGGACTCCACGGCGACGTCCACGGATCCCGCGGCGAGGTAGTTCGCCCGCACGGCGTGACCCCTGAGCACCTCGGCGTCGCGAACGGAGACGTCGTCCTGGTAGTACTCGCGGCCCCATTCGATATCGCGGAGCGTCCCCTGACCGTGACGTTCGATGAACAGTCGCGCTTGCTCGAGGTAGCGCTCGTCACCCGTGACACGGGAGAGCTCCGCCAGTCCGACCTCGACCTCGGCGTGACCGCAGATCGCCGGCCTGCCGTCCGCGCCGAACTCCGCGCACACCAGGTCGGCCGCAGCGCGAGCGACCGCGAGCAGACCGTCGTCGGAGCCCGGACGCGTGCGTTCGCGGGCGACCGCCGCCTGGAAGAGGTGGCCGAGGCAGTAGAGCTCGTGACCCCACTCGAGGTTCGACCACCGGGGCTCCTGACCGGGACGCCCGAAGTTGGTGTTGAGGTATCCGTCGGGGTCCTGCGCCGCCGCGACCCGCGCGACAACGGCTCGAAACGTTTTATCGAGATCAGGATCGTCCGTTCGTCCTATCTCCCACGCGAGCGCCTCAAGGTACTTGTAGGTCTCGGAGTCGGAGAACTCCCGTCCGCGTCGTCCGGCCGGAAGCGTCCCCGCCGCGGCGAGGTCGAAGTTCGGGAGCCAGCCTTCGGACTCCAGGCGACCGCCGATGTGAGCCAGCGTGTTGCGGCCGTTGATCTCCTGCCGCTCGCCCCAGAAACCGCCGGTGATGCGCACGTCGTCCTGACCGAGCGGGCGCAGTCGCCCCCTCCCGGGGATCGCGGGCGCGTGCGGGGCCGGTGTGGTGATCTGCATTGTCATCCCTTGAACGCTCCCGACATGAATCCACGGACGTAGTGGCGCTGCAACACGAGGAACAGCACGACGCACGGCAGTGCGAGGACGACGACGCCGGCCTCGGTCGCGCCGTAGTCGATGACGCCCATCACCTGGCCACGAAGATTCGCCACGGCCAGCGGAAGCGTCATCCGGTTCGTGTCGCTGATGAGGATCAGCGGCGCGATGAAGTCGTTCCACGCCGTGAGGAACGCGAAGAGCCCGACCGTGATGAGTCCCGGCTTGACGGCCGGCAGCAGCACGCGCCAGAGCGCGCCGAAGCTGTTGCATCCGTCGACGAGGGCCGCTTCGTCCATCTCTTTCGGGATCGACTCGAACGAGATCCGCATCATGAACATCGAGAACGGCAGCTGGAACATCGTCAGCACGAGCGCGACGCCGACGAGCGAGTTGTTGAGGCCGATCGCGTTGAGGATGACGTAGAGCGGGATCAGCAGCGTCGCGTAGGGCACCATCAGGATCGCCAGCACGAGCAGGAACAGGAGGTTCTTGCCCGGGAACTGGAATCGGGCGAACGCGTACCCGCCGAAGAAGGACGTCACGAGGGTGAGGACGACGGTCAGGAGCGACACGAAGAGGGAGTTGCCGAGGTACACCCAGATGCCGGCCTGGAAGTTGGCGAGCGAGATGTAGTTGCCGAATCCCCAGCCGTCGGTCTGGGCCGAACCCGCCTGCGGACTGAACGACGAGACAGTCGTCCACACGAGGGGATAGAGGAAGATGATGGCGAGGGCGCCCGTGAGGACGACGAAGGGCAGGCCCATGACGAGCCGCCCGGGCTCGCGGCGTCGGCGTGACGTGCCGCTGAGGTGCGGCGCGACGATCGTGCGCGTCGAGCTGGTGTCGGTGGCGGTCGCGGTCATATCAGGACTCCTCGGGGCGGCGGAAGGCGCGCAGCTGGACGACGTTGATGACGATCAGCGCGAGCAGGACGATGACCGACAGGGCCGCGGCGATTCCCAGGCTGTTCTGGCCCTGGAAGGCGACGTTGTAGATGAGCTGCACGATCGTCATGGTGCTGTTGTCGGGTCCGCCCTTGGTGAGGATGTAGAACTGGTCGAACGCCAGGAGCGACCCCGTGACGCAGAGGACGATCGTCAGCGCGAACGTCGGACGCAGGAGCGGCACCGTGATGTGGCGGAACGTCTGCCAGCGTGAGGCGCCGTCGATGCGCGCGGCTTCGAAGACGTCGTCGGGGATGCCCTGGAGACCCACGAGCATGAGCAGCATGTAGAAGCCGGCGTACCGCCAGACGATGAGGAAGACGGTCGACCAGAGGGCGCCCTCGGGAGTGCCGAGGAACGTGATGCCCCACGATTCCATGAGGCCCGCGAAGGGTCCCGCGAACGGTGAGTAGAGGACGTAGAAGAGCAGTGACGCCGATGCGAGGCCCAGCGCGCTCGGAACGAGGAACGACGTCCGGAGGAACCCCTTCCACCTCGTCGACTCCTGCACGAGGAGCGCGAGGCCCAGACCGAGACCGATCAGGAGGACGGTCGTGATGACGGTGTAGAGCAGGGTGAACCGGATCGAGTCCCAGAACAGGCGGTGATCGACCGCGTCGACGTAGTTCTCGGGGAGGTTCCATCCCATGTTGCCGCGCAGGAGCGGCCAGTCGGATGCCGACATCTGCAGCACCAGCACGAGCGGGATGAGGAAGAGCGCCAAGACGAACAGTGCGGTGGGGGCGGCGTAGAGCCATCCCTGCACCGGGCCGCCGAGCGGGCTCCGGCTGGGGCGCGGGGGGCGTACCCGCCGTGCAGCGGTCGTGAGGGCCACGTCGCTCCTTCGAGATGAGGGGTGGGATGCGGCGGGGGCGCGTCGGATTCCGACACGCCCCCGCCGGGGAGGGATCACTGGCTGAGGACGTCCGTGATCGCGTCGTTGTCCGCGTCGATGTTCTCCGCGTCGCCCATGACGGCATCGCGGATCAGCGTCAGCCACGGGCTGCCGGGGGCGTTGAACGCCTGCTGGAACTGCAGCGCGACGGGCGTGTCGCCCTCGCTCGCGACCTCGTTGATCGTGACGAGGCGGGGGTCTTCCGCGGCGTACTCGTTGTTTGCGAGATCGGAGCGCGAGACCGCGTTGCCGTCCTTCGCGAGCACCTGCACCTGCGCGTCATCCGACATCATCCAAGCGAGGAAGTTCCACGCCTGCGCCGAGAGGTCCGAGTCCTTCGAGATGCCGATGCCGTCGCCTCCGACGAACGTCGAAACGCCGCCGTCGACGCCCGGAAGACCTGCGACGCCCGCGTCGAACTCGAGCGCCGAGAGGAGCGTCGCGGGGTACGGCATGACACCGACGTTGCCCTCCTGGAATCCGGCGACCCACGTCGCGCCCGTCTCCTCCGCGGAACCGGGTGCGACGGCTCCGCCGTCGTAGAGGTCCTTCCACGTGGAGTAGACCTCCTTGGCCGTGTCCGACGCGAGAAGCGACTCGGTGCCCTCGGCGTTCATGACCTGATCGCCCGATGCCCAGATGCTCGGGAACCACGTGAAGACGAGGCATCCGCCGCAGTTGAGGCCCGTGGAGGTTCCCGATACGCCGGGCTTGCCCAGATCCTGCACGGCCTGCGCCGCCTCGGCGAACTCCGCGAGGGTCTCCGGGGCCTTCTCGGGGTCGAGGCCCGCCTCGGCGAAGAGCTCCTTGTTCCACATGAGCATCGACAGATCGAGCACGAACGGAAGGACGTGTTCCTGGCCGTCGTAGGTGCGCGCCGCGAGGTGGCCCTTGTTGATCGTGTCCTTGAAGTCGAGGCCGTCGATCTGTTCCGTGATGTCGGTGAAGAGACCCTGCTGGACCCAGTTGGGCACGTAGACGATGTCGGCGGCGAACAGGTCGGGCAGCCCGCCGGAGCCGGCAGCGGCGCCGACCTTGGCGACGTAGTCGTCGTTGGGCACGACGGTCAGCTCGACCTGGTTCTCGTGGCTGTCGTTGTACGCCTCGACCAGGAGCTTCGCCTGGCGCTCGAGCGGTGCACGCGTCCACAGCGTGAGCGTCGAGCCGTCGTCGATGCCCTCAGCGGGGATCGACTCGGCCGGCGCGGGGCTGTCGCCTCCGCCGCCGGCGCAGGCCGCGAGGCTTCCGATGAGGGCGCCCGCTGTGACGAATGCGGTGGCCGCGCGTAGGGCGGCACGTCGTCGGGTGGTGATCATGCAACTGTCTCCTCTGGCTCTTCTTCGAGCGGATGACGCTGGACGGGTCGGCATCGCTTCGAGTGGGGTGCACTGGATTGCCGAAATCGACGAAATCCATTTCGGGCAAGTTATCGTGGCAAGTGAGAAAGCGTCAAGTAGTGTCTCCGATAACGTTTGAGCACCGAGAGGGGTGGGGCCCGTGGCAACGAGCGAGAGCGGGTCGCGAGCAGCGACGCTGAGTGACGTCGCGCGGCGTGCGGGCGTCTCGATCGCGACCGCGTCGAAGGCGCTGAACGACCGGAGCGACGTCGCCGTCGCGACCCGTCAGCGGGTGCTGCAGGCCGCCGATGAACTGTCGTTCACGCCCAACGCGATGGCGAAGGGGCTCCTTGCGGGACGCACGGGAACCGTCGGTCTCCTCACGAGCGACCTCGAAGGTCGTTTCATGATCCCGATCCTCATGGGAGCCGAAGACGCCTTCGGTGCGGGCCAGATCAACGTCTTCCTGTGCGATGCCCGCGGTGACGCCATCCGGGAGCAGCATCACCTGCGCGCGCTTCTCAGCCGACGGGTCGACGGGATCATCGTCGTCGGAAGACAGACTGATCCCCGACCCTCCCTCGGACAGGGTCTCCCTGTTCCGGTCGTCTACGCCTACGCACCCTCGGATGACCCGCGCGACCTGTCCCTCACTCCCGACAACTACTCCGGTGGACGCCTCGCCGTCGAGCATCTGATCTCGTGCGGTCGCACGAGGATCGCCCTCATCACGGGCGACCCCGCCTACGCCGCCGCGCAGGATCGCGTCGCCGGCGCCCGCGCGGGTCTCGACGCGGCGGGCCTCCAGCTCGTCGGCGAGCCGATGTTCTCGGAGTGGACCGAGCACTGGGGCAGGGCCGCCGCCGCGATGCTGCTCGAGCGGCATCCCGATGTCGACGCGATCTTCTGCGGTTCCGACCAGATCGCCCGTGGAGCCCTCGACACGGCGCGCGACTTCAACCGCAGCGTGCCCGATGACCTCGCGATCATCGGCTACGACAACTGGGAGGTCCTCGCGACCAACTCCCGCCCGCAGCTCACGAGCATCGACGCGAACCTCCAGCAGCTCGGGCGTCAGGCCGCGCAGCGCGTCTTCGACGCGATCGACGGCGTCGACATCGGTCAGGGCAACCACCACCTGCCCGTGCGTCTCGTCATCCGCGGCTCGACGATCCCTCGCCGCTGATCCCCCGGGCCGGGGGCTCAGGTGTCTCGAATGGCGGCCTGAGCCCGCGGCATCCCGCCATTTGAGACAAGTGAGTGTGGGGGGGTCGGCTTCGCCTCGTGAGGGATGCCGCGTGGCCCTCGCGCGCGATGTGGGCGGGGGCAGCCGCCCACGCAAGGGGTTTCGCCTCAGAGCACTGCCTTTCGATACCGGTAACACGAAATCTCCGAAAAGCATTGCGCTCGCCCGTTCGTCACTGCTTTACTGGGCGCCGACTCGAATTCCCGGCCACCCGACCCCTGCGTACCGTGCCGCCGAGTCATCCGTTCCCCGATGGAGAGGATGGGCGATGACGCCTATGACCAGGAGAAGAGCGGCCGCCGCAGCGACGATCTGCGCGCTGACGGCAGCCACACTCACATTCGTGCCGACGAGTGCATTCGGAGCCCCCCTGCCGGGCAACGAATCCGACATCGGCGTGTACACGAACGGTGAGACCGACACGATGGACATCGGAGATCCGACGTACACCAATCTCGCCGAGGTGGAGCAGAAACTCGCGACGGGCGTGGATTGGACGGCGGACAGCATGCACGATGCCATCTTCGAGAAGGACCTCGCCGCGGGCGGCACCGACTACTACCTCGACCGGATCCTCGGGGTCACGGGGACGGCGAACAACGCCGTGCTGCAGACCCGCGGTCGGTCGCTGTACATGCGCGGGGGAAGCACGTGGGGCGTCATGGGCTTCGCGGGCTCGGCCTTCGCGGGTGGCCCGAACAACCTCGGATCGTTCTACTCGGTCGTCGTTCCGGGCCAGACGGTTTCGGAGGTCGGCGCGCAGCGTTTCAATGCACCGAGCCACGCGACCTCGCGCTACACGATCGGCTCGACGGGCGTCGTCGCCGACATGCGCAAGTTCATCACGTACGACAACGTCGCCGTGACGACGATCGCGTTCCAGAACCCCGGATCCGCGGCCCAGACCTTCACGGTGCGGGCCGCGTCGCCGCTCGCGACCGGCGCGGGCGACGGCCCCGACGAACTCATCGGCACCCGCACGATCACGAGCGGCTCGAACAACGGGCTCAACGACACGGCGTGGTCGCAGATCGACATCGCGCTGAAGGCCCCCGGCTTCACGCGCGCGGGATCGAACCTCGACCGCGAGGTCACGGTGGCCCCCGGTGAGACGGTCGAGCTGTCGGTCGTCGGCGCGCTCTACAGCGACGGCATGCCAGACGGCGCCGAGGAGCTGCAGAACTATGCGGGCCTCACTCCCGCGGAGGCCTTCCGCACGGGCGTCACCGACTTCAACCGCCGGTGGGCGGAGGACATCCCCTACATCGACGTCCCCGACCCGGCTATCGAGAAGGCGATCGTCTACCGCTGGTGGGGCGAGCGCTACAACTCGCTCGACACCAACGAGTCGGGCTACGTGTACCAGTACCCGACGACGATCGAGGGCGTCAACCTGTATCAGAACTCGGTCGTGCTGACGCAGCCCATGCACCTGCAGGACACGAAGTGGATCCGCAACCCCTACCTCGCGTACGGCCAGATCCTCAACGTGGGGGAGCTCTCGGGATCGTCGGCCTTCCTCGACAGCCCGGGTCACACGAGCTGGAACAACCACTACTCCCAGTACCTCGGCACGGCGGGTCTCGAGGCGTACAACGTCTACGGCGGCGGCCCCGAGATCGCGGAGCGGTTCGCCTCGTACTTCGAGGGCGACGGCGTCGGCCAGCTCGAGCACTACGACGGCAACGACGACAAGCTCATCGCGTACGACACCAACTACATGCCCGGCAATGACTCGGATGCCATCACGTTCGGCTATCCGCGCGTCAACGCCTCGGCACCCGGCGCGCGGACGATCGAGCGTCCCGAGTCGGCGTACGTGTGGGGCGCGTTCGACGCGGCCGCGCAGCTCTACGAACAGGCCGGGGCGGATGAGGCGAAGGTCGCCGAGATGCAGACGACGGCCGACGAGATCCAGACGGCTGTCCTCGATCGCCTGTGGAGCGAAGAGATGCGCATGTTCCTCGCGGGCACGTCGCACGGCGCCCAGGCGGCCGCGTCGTCGGGCTCGGGGACGAACCCGCTGAGCGCCGCCGAGCGCGACCTCATCCCCGCGAAGGAGTCGAACCTCTACGACATCTATGCCGAGGGGCTGATCCCCAAGGAGGATGCCGAAACCTACGTCGACGGCTTCCGCTTCCTGCGGTACGGCGACAACTTCCCGATCTTCCCCTTCTACACCGCGAACCAGTACGACCGCGCGAAGTTCGGGATCGGCGGGTCGAACAACTTCTCGAACATCAACTTCACGGTGCAGTACCGCGCCGTGCGGGCGGCGCTTCGCGACTACGACCCGGAGCAGAAGTACATCACTCCGGAGTACGCCGCGAAGCTCCTCGACTGGATGGCGTGGAGCATCTACCCGAACGGCGACGCGCGTGTCGCGAACCAGTCCGAGTACTACTCGAACTGGAACCCCGCCACGAAGACGTTCAACCGCAACAACCCGAACCACGTGATGCTCGGCAACATGAACTACATCTACGTGGAGGACATGGGCGGAATGCGTCCTCGCGCAGACGACAAGATCGAGCTGTGGCCGATCGACCTCGGCTACGACAACTTCATGGTGAACAACCTGCGCTACCACGGCAAGGACCTCACGATCGTCTGGGACGAGGACGGCTCGGAGTACGGCCTGGGTGCCGGCTACAGCCTCTTCATCGACGGCGAACGCAAGGCCACTGCCGACGCGCTGGGTCGCTTCGTCTACGATCCGGCGAGCAACGAGATCGTCGAGTCCGACGAGGGCCTCGACGTCGCGGTCGTCTCGGAAGAGGGCGCAGACGTGCCCTCGGCCGTCGACACCCCGATCGGCGATGAGCGCGTCGTGTCGTACTTGAAGACGGCGGGCATCGATCTCGAAGAGGATGCCGCGAACCTCGCGGCCGATGCGGAGCTGTCGTCGTCGGCCACCCAGCAGGGTGCGCGTCCGACTCCGTGGCGCAACTTCCACACCCCCGGATGGGGCACGGGCCAGATGAACTACACGCCGGGCGCCATCGCCGAGACGGAGCGGCCCGTGTCGCTCGACGCCGTCACCGACGGCACGACCGTCAACGAACCCTACTGGGGCAACTACGGCACCGAGGGGAACAGCGGCTACATCGATCTCGACTTCGGTACGCCGCAGTCGTTCGACAACGTGAAGGTCTGGTTCGTCAGCGATCGTCAGGCGGGTGGATACCGCGAGCCGCAGGGCTATTCGATCCAGGTGCAGAACGAGGCGGGCGAGTGGGTCACGGTGCCCGATGCCTTCAAGTCGCCGAAGATCCCCGGCCCGAAGTTCAACGAGGCGCTCTTCGAGACCGTCACCGCGAGCACCGTGCGCGTGGCGTTCACGAACACCCCGTCGTTCTGGACGGCCATCTCGGAGATCCAGGTCTTCGATTCGGGTCGCGAGGTTCCCGCGGTCGTCAACGACGCCCCCGTGGTGACGGCGCGAGCCGACCGGGCGAGTGACGGCAACGTCTCGACGACCCTCGTCGGGACCGTGACGGATGACGGCATCCCCGAGTCCGGCACCCTGTCCTACGGATGGTCGACCGTGTCGGCGCCCGAGGGTGCAGGCGTCATCTTCTCCGACGCGGGCGCACTGCGGACGACCGTGACGGGAACCGTCGCGGGCGACTACGTGTTCCGCCTCGAGGCGACCGACGGCGAGCTCACGACGTCTCGCGACGTCGAGGTCGAGCTCACCGAGAAGGCGACCTCTGCCGAGTACGGGGCCATCGCGGCCATCTCGTCGAGCGGTGTCGCGTCGTGGGAGAACCAGAACCGCGTGAACGAGGCCACGACGCCGGCGAGCTCGAGCCCCGGAGCCGGGAACGGCTGGGGTACGTGGGGCCAGCCTGCCAACGGCACGTCCGAGGCGACCGCCGCGTGGCTGCGCTACACATGGCAGTCTCCCGTGCGCGTCAGCTCGACGGAGATCTACTGGTACGACGACAACGGCGGCACGCGGATGCCGCGCGGCGACGGCTACGTCATCGAGTACTCCAACGACGGCACGAGCTGGACGCCCGTGACCCTCGCAGGGGGATCGACCTACGCCGGCGCGCTCACCCGGAACGCCTACAACCGCCTCGAGTTCGAGCCGGTCGAGGCGAGCCAGCTGCGGATCCGGATCACGGGTCTGCAGGGCAACCCCGGAGGAACGGGCGTCCTGCGCTGGCGGGTCAACGGCGAGACGGTCGAGTCGGTGGATGCGCCGGTCGTGATCCGCACCGTCGTGGGAGAGATCCCCGAGCTGCCCGCCGAACTGGACGTCGTCTTCGCGAGCGGGACGCGGGGCTCCGTGCCCTTCACGTGGCAGGCGATCACGGCCGAGCAGGTGGCCGAGACCAACGTCGAACCGTTCGTCGTCTACGGCACGAACACGGCGTACGGGCTCATCGCCCAGGCGCAGATCTTCGTTCGGCCGGAGAACTCCCAGGGCGGCATCTCGATCCAGGGAGCGCAGCAGTTCGAGCAGACCGTCGAGGTCGGCGAGCAGCCGTGGCTTCCCGAGCGGGTCGCGGTCTCGTACAACGACGGATCGCGCGACAACCGCGCGATCGGCGTCGAGTGGAACTTCGACGAGTCCATCGTGAACACGCCGGGCGTGTACACGATCGTCGGGGACCTCGTCCTCCCGGAGTACGTGAGCACGGCCGGCACGACGACGACGACGCTGACGCTCACCGTCGGCGACGGCGTCGCCCCGGGGCCGAAGCTGTCGGTGACGACGAGCACGCGGTGCGCCGCGGGCAAGGTCCAGCTGATCGTGACCCCGACGAACGAGCATGACGGACCCGTCACGCTCGCCATCACGACGGACTACGGCACGAAGCAGGTCGCCGGAGTCCAGGCCGGCAAGACGAGCAGCTACGCCTTCTCCTCGCGCAGCGCATCGATCACTGCCGGCGAGGTCTCCGTGACCTCCACCGCCGATGCCGGCTCCACCTCGGTGGATGCCGCGTACGCGGCGAAGTCCTGCGGCTGATCCGCAGGCAGGAGGCGGCGACGGTCATCGCGTCGCCGCCTCCTCCCCATTCGTCCCAACCATCCGTTCATCCACCCCGCCGCATCTTCGCGGCGATACGCCCCGAGGAGGGGACACCGTGGTCTGGAAATCGAGAACCCTGACATCCGGCATCGCCGCAGTAGCCGTGGGCGTCCTGCTCGCGACGCTGACGCACGCACCCGCGACGGCGGCGACCGTCAACCCCATCATCGGCGACGGAAGCGTCTACTCCGCCGACCCGACGCTGCTCGCCGTCGACGACACGCTGTATCTGCACGCGGGCCGCGACGAGGCGGGTGCCACGACGAACGACTTCATCATGAACGAGTGGCAGGCCTTCTCGACGACCGACGTCGACGGCGGCACGTGGGAGCACCACCCGTCGCTCATGCGTCCCGAGACCGTCTTCGCGTGGGCGACGCCCGGCCGCGCGTACGCGGGGCAGGTCGTGGAAGGCGCCGACGGCCGCTTCTACTGGTACGTCCCCGTCCATGAGGCCGCGAGCACGGCGTCCGACAAGTTCGGCATCGGCGTCGCCGTCTCCGACACGCCGCTCGGGCCCTGGACCGACCACGCCGGCGGACCCATCGTGTCGCAGCGGATCCTGGGCAACGACGCCCACAACATCGACCCGACCGTCCTCGTCGACGACGACGGTCGCGTCTACATGTACTGGGGGAGCTTCGGGCGCCTCATGGCGATCGAGCTCGAGAGCGACATGAAGACCCTCATCGGCACACCGACGTCGATCTCGAGCGGAGTCACCGGCTTCTTCGAAGCGGCGTGGCTGTTCGAGAGGAACGACACCTACTACCTCGCGTACGCGGCGAACAACGCCGGCCCGACGAGCACGTGCACGCCCGCGAACTACCACGCGTGCATCGCGTACTCGACGGCATCCTCGCCGATGGGACCGTGGACGTTCCGCGGGCGCATCCTCGCACCCGTGTCGTCCACGACGAGCCACCCGGCCATCGCCGAGTTCCAGGGCGAGTGGTACCTCGCGTACCACACGGCGGACGCCGTGGGCGGAAACCACTTCCGGCGGTCCGTCGCGATCGACCACCTCGAGTGGGACGACACGCAGACCCCGGCCCGCATCCTCCCCGTCACCACGACGCCCGTCAAGGGCGCGAACCTGACGCCCCGCTCGAACGTCGCGCCGTGGGCGACCTCGTCGGCCTCGAACGAGCCGATCCCGACGCAGTACTGGATCAAGGCGCTCAACGACGAGATCATCCGCCCCAACCCGCTGCCGCCGGACATGTGGGGCAGCTGGACGGCCAATCGGCCCGCGCAGCAGTGGATCCAGTACACGTGGGAGACACCCGTCCGCGTCGACAGCGCGAGCATCAAGTTCTGGCGCGACGCCGCGCCGGGCACCGGCAACGGCGTCTCGAACCCGAGCTCCTGGGTGTTGCAGTACTGGGATGCCGGCGAGTGGAAGGACGTTCCGGGCGCGAGCGGCTACCCGACGTCGACGACCGCCGTCCATGAGGTGACCTTCGACGCCGTCACCACGTCGCGTCTGCGCGCCGTCCTCAACGCGTCACCGAACGCGGCCAATCCGCCGTCGTACTCGGCGCTCGCCGTCGAGGAGTGGGAGGTGCACGCGGCGCAGCCCGACAGCGTCGCCGCTGTCGAGGTGCAGACCGAGCGGGGCGTCGCCCCGGACCTGCCCGAGACCGTCGCGCTCGTCTACGGCGAGGAGACTCTCGACGCACGGGTCCGCTGGGACGACATCGACCCGGCCGACTACGCCGCCGCGGGAACCTTCACGGTGAGCGGCTTCGTCGAGGGTTACGCCGCGGGAACCGTCGCGGCATCCGTGACGGTGCGAGGCGAGAACCCCTGGCGTACCAACCTCGCGACGACGGGAGAGCCGTCGGCCGATTCGACCGCTTCCGGGTCGTCGCTCTCGGCGCTCAACGACGGCGAGATCGTCTACTCCGGCTCTGCGCACCCGTCGTGGGTGTCGGCGGCCGAGGGCGACTCGCACTGGGCGGGCTACACGTGGGACGAGCCGGTCCTCGTGGATGCCGCCACGGCGCACTTCTTCACAGGCACCGGCGCATCTCTTCCCGCGGCCTGGAAGGTCCAGACCCGATCTGACGGCGAATGGACCGATGTCGCGGCTGCCGACGGATACCCGATCCGCGACGGCGAGCCGAGCGACGTGTCGTTCGATGCCGTGCGAGTCACCGGCATCCGGATCGTCATGTCGGGCGCCGCGCCTGCGTCCGTGGGTCTCGGCGAGCTCGAGGTGTTCGGCGAGACGCTCGACACGACCGCTCCCGACGTCGTCCTCACGGAGAGCGGCGTCGCGGGAGCGAACGCCTGGTTCGTCTCACCCGTCACCGTCCGCGCGACGGCGACCGACGACCGTGACCTGCGTACACGCATCGACCTCGCGGTCGGCGCGGGGGAGTGGGAGACGAGCGAGAACGTCCGCTATGCCGAGGTCACGGCGTCGGGCGACGGCGAGCACGCCGTGCGCGCACGGGCGACGGATGCCGCGGGGAACGAGTCCGCTGAAGTCTCGACGACCGTCCGCATCGACGCGACAGCGCCGACCGTGAGCGGAACGCTCGACGTCGACGCGCGAACCGTCAGTGCCGCTGCGACGGATGCCGGTTCGGGTATCGCTTCCATCGAGTACGCCGTCGACGCGCCGACGGGGTGGACCGCGTACAGCGCTCCCGTCCAGATCGACGATGAGCGCCGCACCGTGTACCTCCGGGCGAAGGACGCCGCCGGCAACGTGTCGAGCCTCGGCACCGTCACCGTTCCGCTCTCTCCCGATGCTCCGCTCTCGGGCAACATCGCCCCGATCGCGACGGCGACCGCGTCGTACACGTCGTCGTGGAACAGCGTCACGGCCGTCAACGACGGCGCGCTCACGGGTGCATCGTGGGGGACGTGGCCGAACGTCGGCGAGCAGTGGGTCCAGCTCGAATGGGACCGCATCGTGACGGTCGACCGCGCCGGCATCCTGTTCTTCCGCGACTCGGCGGACTCGGCAGGAGTCGGCATGATCCCGCCGCGGGAGTGGAAGCTGCAGTATGTCGACCTCTCGAGCGGTCAATGGCGCGACGTCGAGGCGACCACCGCCTACGGCCGGTCATCGACGACGATCAACGACGTCGCATTCGCCCCGGTGACGACGACGAAGCTCCGCGCCGTCATGCAGGCGTGGGGAGAGGCGAGCGCCGGCGGATCCAGCGGCATCCTCGAATTCGAGGCGTGGGCTGCCGAGGCTCCCCCCGCGATCGATGTCGACGTGACCGTCTCGACGCGCTGCGTCGCATCGAAGGTCGTGCTCGTGGCGACGGCGGCGAACAACGGCGACACGCCCGTCACGGTCGAGCTCCGGACGCCCTACGGCGCGAAGACCGTCGCGGGCGTCGCCGCGGATGCTCGCACGAGCAACGCCTTCACGACGCGCACGGGCACCATGGCGGGCGGCGAAGTGACCGCCGTCGTCACGGCTGTCATCGACGACGAGACCGTCACACGCGAGTACGCCGTGCCGTATGACGCCCGTACCTGCTGACCGGGCCGCACGCACCTCCCCGACCATGAATCGAAAGGATCAATGATGACCGAAGAGACCACGTCCGGCCTCAGTCGTCGCAGAGTGCTCGGCGGCGGACTGGCGCTCGCCGGCGCCGTCGCAGCGGCGAGCGTCCTCGACCCGCGCGGCGCGCAGGCGGCAGGCGCCGCCTTCCGCGTCGCCGGGCCGACGAACTCCGCGCTCGCCGTCCGCGCCTCCCAGACCCTCGTCTACCCCGACGCCTGGAGTGTCCAGCCCTTCCCGCTGTCGTCGGTGACGCTCGGGCAGAGCGTCTTCACACGCGCCCTCGAACAGCACCTCGTGCTCTACCGCGCCTATTCCGTCGACAAGATCCTCGCGGTGTTCCGCCGGAACGCGGGCCTCTCGACCAACGGTGCGACTCCTCCCGGCGGGTGGGAGGAGTACGGTCCCAATCCCGACCTGCAGCGCTGGGGCCCGCGCGAGTACGTCCGCGGACAGAACGCGGCGGGCGCCGGCGGGTGTCTGCGCGGCCACTACGGCGGACACTTCCTGAGCGGCGTGTCGATGGCGTACGCGTCGACGGGTGAAGTCGCCCTGCTGAACAAGGTCGACGCGATCGTCGACGGTCTCGAGGAGTGCCGTGCAGCGCTCGCCGCGCAGGAGTACCAGGGTGCACCGCGCTACTCGCATCCGGGATTCCTCTCCGCCTACGGCGAGTGGCAGTTCTCCGCGCTCGAGGAGTTCGCGCCCTACGGCGAGATCTGGGCGCCCTATTACACACTGCACAAGATCCTCGCGGGCCTTCTCGACGCGCACGCGCTCGCGGGGAACACGAAGGCGCTCGCGCTCGCCGAGGGGATCGGGCACTGGGTGTACAGCCGCCTCTCCCGGTGCACGCCGGCCCAGCTCGCGCGCATGTGGGGCTCCTACATCGCCGGCGAGTACGGCGGCATGAACGAAGTGCTCGTCGAGCTCTACTGGCGTTCGAGCGACCCCGCGAAGAGCGAGTTCCTCGACGCCGCGCACCTGTTCACGCTGCACACGCTCGTCGACGCGTGCGCCGCCGGAACGGACACGCTCAACGGCAAGCACGCCAATCAGCACATCCCGCAGTTCCCCGGCTACATCAAGCTCGCGGCCGAGACGGGCGATGAGCACTTCCTCGACGCCTCCAAGGGCTTCTACGACATGGTCGTACCGGGCCGGTCATACGCGCACGGCGGCACGGGTGAAGGCGAGCTGTGGGGTCCGCCCAACACGGTGGCGGGCGACATCGGGCCAAGAAACGCCGAGTCCTGCGCCGCGTACAACATGCTGAAAGTCGCCAGCTATCTGTTCTTCAACGAGCAGAACCCGAAGTACATGGACTACTTCGAGCGGACGGTGCTCAACCACATCCTCGGTGGTCGACGGAATCAGGAATCGACATCGGGGCCCGAGAACCTCTACATGTTCCCGGTCCAGCCCGGAGCCCGTAAAGAATACGGCAACGGCAACATCGGCACCTGCTGCGGTGGGACAGGACTCGAAAGCCACGTCAAGTACCAGGAGGGCATCTACTTCCGGTCGGCGGATCAGACGGAGCTGTATGTGAACCTGTACATCGCGTCGACCCTCGATTGGGAGGAGACGGGGCTCGTGCTCGAGCAGGTCTCGTCGTACCCCGAGGGCGAGACGTCGACGCTCACCGTCCGCACGGCGCCCTCGGGCCCGCTCACGGTGCACCTGCGCGTGCCGTCGTGGTCGTCGGGTGTCGAGATCGAGGTCAACGGCACCGCCGCCGACGTCGAGATCGAGCCGGGAACGTACGCCGCCGTGATGCGCGAGTGGGCTGCCGGCGACACGATCACGGTGCGCATCCCACTGGCTGTGCGCGTCGAGTCCGCCATCGACCGGCCCGACATCCAGGCGCTCATGTACGGACCCGTCGTGCTGACGGCGACGAGCTCGTCGACGAGTTACCTGAAGGTGTCGCTCGCGGATCGGCTCGACTTGACCGGGAACGTGGCACGCGGAATCGCCAGAACGCCCGCGAACGTCTTCACGATCGGATCGCTGTCCTACGAGCCCGCCTACAGCGGTCGAGATGTCGCCTACCACATGTACTTCCAGCGGACGGAGCCCTCCGTCACCTTCGCGGGCGCGGATGCAGGCGTCGCCAACCCGCGGCGATCGGGGAAGACGCTGCTGGACGAGGTCTGGGATCAGGCGCCCTTCGCGAACCGCTCGGCGTTCCTGGGTGTCGTGGCGCAGGTCACGGCGTCCTACGTCGCGGCGGGGCTCCTGACCGCCCGCAACCGCCAGAAGATCCTCCTCGCGGCCGGCCGCGCGCCGATCGACGGGAGCAACTGACATGTCGATGACACAGGAGAAGTCCATGCACACCCGAACATCCGCGAGATCCCGTGCGAGGAGCGTCGTCGTCGCGCTGTTCGCGGCGCTCGCGCTCGCCGTCACGGGGGCGATCGCGCTCCCCGCCGGCGCCGTCGACGAGCCGGTCAACGTCGCCCTCGCATCCGGTGAGAACGCGCCGACGACCGAAGTGAGCTACGTCCCGGCGTGGAACTCCGCTGCGGCGCTGAACAACGGCGTCGTCGGCCCGACGAACACGCTCTCGGCGATGTGGGGCACGTGGGGCGCGCCGGGCAACCCGACGCAGGACACGGCCACCTACACGTGGGAGCGGCCCGTCACGGTGAGCTCGTCGAAGCTCTACCTGTGGCAGAACCACCTCACCCCGGGCGGCGATTCCGGCGTCATGATCCCCTCGGCGTGGAAGATCGAGTACCGCACCGCCGCGGGCGAATGGTCTCCTGTCACGGGTGCGGATCTGGCGTATCCGCTCCCCGTGCTCGACACTGCGGCTCCGATCGCCTCGCTCCCCGTCGTTCAGGCGGAGTTCGACGCCGTGACGACGACGGCGGTCCGCCTGACTCTCGACCGCGTCGTCTTCCAGAATCAGCGCAAGGCCACGAGCGTCATCGAGTGGGAGGTGTGGGGCGTCGACGCGCCGATCGAGGAACCCGAGCCCGAGGACCCGAACGCCTTCATCGATGCGCAGGCCGTCGCCGTGCGGACCGTCACGGGTACCGCCCCGACACTCCCCGACACGGTCTGGGTCCTCGGCGAGAACGGTCCGCTGCGCTACGTCGATGTCGAATGGGCCGGTGTCGCGCCCGCGAGCTATGCGTCGCCGGGAGAGTTCGAGGTCGTCGGCGATCCTGCGGGATACGACGGTCAGACCGTCAGCGCGACGGTCTTCGTCGCAGACGCCCTCTCGACGGCGATCGAGAGCGTCGACTATTCGGCGACGATCACGACGCCCGGCGTCGAGCCCGTGCTCCCCGAGACGGTCCGTGCCGTGTTCGACGACGGCACCGAGAGCAGCGGCATCGAGGTGGAGTGGGATGCCATTCCGTCTTCGGCATATGCGGAGGCTGAAGCGATCTTCGACGTCGACGGGGCGGTCGACGGCTACGAGCCTGGAGCCGTCGCGACCGTCTTCGTCGTCGAGCCGCTCGATCAGTCGGAGCCGATCGTGGCGATCTCGTTCGACTCTGCACCGCAGGGGAGCGGCTGGTACACGACGGCTCCGACCGTGACGATCACGGCCGAGCAGACCGCGAGCCCCGTCGACGGCGTCGAGTACAGCCTCGACGGCGAGACGTGGGCCGAGTACACCGAGCCCTTCGCCGTATCGGCGCAGGGTGACGTCACCGTCATGGCGCGGGCGACGAGCGAGGACGATGCCGTCGGCGAAGCATCCGAGACCATCAAGGTCGACACGATCGCCCCCGAGACCGGTGTCGACTGGGTCGTCGTCGACGGCACGTCCGTCACCGTGACATTGACGCCGACCGATGCCGAGCCCGGCTCGGGTGTCACCCGGACGGTGTGGTCCGACGGTCCCGATGCGTCGCCGACCGGCGAACTGAACAACATGTACGCGACGTACGAGGAGCCCTTCTCGGTGCAGCTCACCGAGGAGCCCCGTTATGTTCACGTGCAGGCTCAGGATGCCGCGGGCAACGTCGAAGATCACGTGACGATCGAGCTCCCGACGCTCGGTGCCGGTGCGCTCGACCTTCAGCCGACGGTCGCGCAGCGCTGCATCGCCGGGAAGGCCTACGTCGCAGTTGCGGTGAAGAACGCGGACGATGTCGCGGCGACCGTGGAGATCACCACGCCGTACGGGTCGAAGTCCTACGCGGACGTCGCCGCGGGACGGACCGTGTCGGTCGCTCTTGCCACGCGCCTCGCGAGCATCGGCGCGGGCGAGGTGGAAGTGACCGGCGTCGCGGGTGAGCTCCGCTTTGCCGGCACCGTGGAGTACGACGCGCACAGCTGCCGCTGACACGCCGCGAAGGGCCCGTGGTCTTCGGACCGCGGGCCCTTCCGCGTCCCCGGGACGCGGCATCCCCCTCGGCACCCGGACCTCACTTGTCTTGAATGGCGACTTCCCTCGCTTCCTGGTCGCCTTTTGAGACAAGTGAGCGCTGGGTCCTTCCGCTCACTTGTCTTGAATGGCGAGGTGCATCGCCCGGAGGTCGCCTTTTGAGACAAGTGAGCGGAGGGGGAAGGAATGCCGCAGGGCGGCGCGACTCTCGGGCGCGGTTACATTGCGAGCAATGTAAATGTAATCTTTACACATGCAAGAAAGCTTGACGGATGTCATGCGGGAGTTGAAGCGTCGCACCGACGCATTCCTCGCATCGCGCGTGCTGGCGGCCGGCGACGATGAGTTCGCCGCCGCGATCGGATACTCGCTGCGGATCCAGACCGCGGCTGACGACGTCGTCCGCGCCGTCATCCACGACGCGCGCGAGCACGGCGTGACGTGGCAGACCATCGGCGACGCCCTGGGCGTGAGCCGGCAGGCGGCGTTCCAGCGATACGGCAAGCCGATCGACCCGCGAACAGGAGAACCCATGAACACCACGCCCCTCGACGGCGCCGCGGAGTCGGCAGGCGCCGTCATCGCCGATCTCGCGGCGAGCCGGTGGGACCGCGTCACCGAGCGGTTCGATCCGGCGATGCGCGACGGGTTGCCCGAGGACGCGCTCGCGGCGGCGTGGGCGCAGATCGTCGGCGCATCCGGCGCGTTCGAGACGCAGGGTGAGACCCTCGTGACCCGCACGAGCGACGTGACCGTGACCGACACGCCGATCTCGATGGAGGCGGGCGATTACATCGTCCGGATCGCGTTCCGCGACGACCGCACCATCGCGGGCCTCCGCATCCTCGAAGGAGACGCGACGTGACAGACCAGCACACCGCTCGACCCGCCGCTCAGGACACCCCCGCGCGCTCCCGAGTGAGCGCACGTGACATCCGCTCGCTCGTCGTCTTCCTGGCGATCGCCTTCGGCCTCGCGTGGATCGTCGCCCTTCCGCTCTGGCTTGGTGACGGCCTCGCGAACCCCTTCTTCCCACTCATCGCCGTCGCCATGATGGCGACCCCCGCGATCGCGGCGCTCATCGTCGTCTTCTTGGTCGATCGCCCGCGACACAGGGCGAGAGCGCTGGGGCTGTGGCCGTTGAAGCCCGTCGGGCGGTTCGTCGGATACTGCCTGCTGGGGATCTTCGTCCCCATCCTTCTCGTCCTCATCGCCCTCCCGGTCGGGGCGCTGCTGGGCGTGTATCCCGCTGACGTCACGAACTTCTCCGCCTTCGCCCAGCTCCTCCAGGAGCAGACTGCCGCCGCGGGGGTGGGGGAGCTTCCGATTCCCGTCGGCACGGTCATCGCCATCCAGCTCGTCACCGTGCCCCTGGCTGCGCTCATCAACCTCGTGCCGGCCCTCGGCGAGGAGCTCGGATGGCGAGGATGGATGCTTCCGAAGCTCATGCCCCTCGGCGCGGTGCCCGCCATCCTGATCTCCGGTGTCGTCTGGGGTCTGTGGCACGCGCCGCTCATCCTCCTGGGATACAACTACCCCGGCGTGCCCGGATGGCTCGGGCTCACCGCGATGGTCGGCGTGTGCATCACGTTCGGCGCGGTCTTCGGATGGCTGCGACTCCGGTCGGACTCGGTGTGGCCCGCGGCTCTCGCGCACGCCGCGTTCAACGGCGCGGCCGGGACGTACCTGCTGTTCGCCATGGCCGGTGAGCGCATCGACATGACGCAGGCGACCGTCCTGGGCTGGACCGGATGGATCGTGCCGATCGCGCTCGTGGCCGTCCTGCTCGCGACCGGGCAGTTCCGCCGCCCGCCGCCCGCCGCGCAGCCGGCTCCGGAACCCGCGCCCCCGACCCCATAGCCGCGAGACTGCACCCGCCGGCCGAGACTGCGGCCTGAGCACGCAGTCTCGGCCGGACAGTGCAGTCTCGCCGTGGGGGCGTGGGGGCGTGGGGGCGTGGTGGGGGCGAGCGGGGTGGGGCCGGGCGGATGGGCCGCGCCGCACGGGCGCGACGGCGTTGCGGGGGAGGAATCGGGATGCCGGATGCGAAGGGCCCCGGTGGAGTAATCCACCGGGGCCCTGATCAGTCGCGGGCGTCAGGCCCGCGGCATCCGATCGATCAGCCGCACGAGCGCGCCGTGTAGGCGGCGGTGACGGTGCCGGTCGCGTCGCCCGACGTGACGTCGACGACGACCTGGCCGCCGGCGATGCTCGCTGCGCGCGTCGTGAAGGCGTACGAGGCCGACTTTCCCGCGGCGATCGTGGCCGACTTCGTGCCGAAGGCCGTCTCGACCTCGACCTGCGCAGCATCCGCTCCGCCGTTCGCGATCTTCGCGACGAGGACGACCTTGCCGGCGAGGCAGCGCGTCTCGGTCGTGACCTCGACCTCGATCGCGGCCTCGACCGTGACGGTCGCCTCGACCGGCATGCGCGAGTCGTCCTGCGCGATGCCCTTCACGGTGAACGTTCCCGCTTCGGCGTAGCTCGACGGATCCACGGCGTCCCACACGACGTCGACCGTCTGCTGCGATCCGTCGGCCTTCGTGAGAGCGGCCTTGGGCAGCACCGGTGCGACACCGGCGACCGTCGTGACGTCCATCGCTGCGACGGATGCCACGGCGATCGACGGCGCGTACGCTTCGAGCACCTTCTGGTACTCGGTGCGCGTGACGGGGATGACGGTGCCGTGGCGCGGCTTGCCGCCGTCGGCGTTCTGCGGGAGTCCCTGACGGAGCTTGGCGCCCACCGGCTGCCATGCGTTGCCGTCGTTGATGTTGTTCGTACCGAACGGGATGTAGTAGTTCGGTCCGCCGTGGTAGTTCGGCTGGTCGATGAAGAGGAACCAGTCGAGTCCGTTCACGTCGCCCTCGTTCGCGGCGAAGATGTTCGCTCCCTCGCCGCTCGTGAAGGTTCCGCCCGGCTCGCCGTTGGGCAGACCGCTCGCGACCCGCTCCTTGACGAGCGTCCACTGGTCGGCGGGGCCCGTCGTGCCGGGGAGGGTTCCCGTGATGGTCGCGAGGAGATCGGTCGACTTCTCGTGACGGATCGTCATGCTCGCCTCGTCCTTCGTGAAGCGGTGGTAGACGCCGTCGACCTCCGCGACGGTCGAGTCGATCAGGCCGAGGCCCGCTCCGCGACGCACGTCGATCCAGATCTTGGGCTCCGAGAACGTCACGAAGTCATCGGTCGTCGCGTACATCATGCGGTTGTACGTGACGGCCGTGCGGTCGGCCGTGTTCGTCGTCGGGTAGAGGTTCGAGGCCCAGAACACGACGAACGTGTCCAGCTCGTCGCTCCAGAACGCCTCGGGCGCCCACGTGTTGCCGGCGAAATCGGTCGACACCTTGACGTGACGCTGCTCCGACCACGTGACCAGGTCGTCCGACTCCCAGACCTCGATGTACTTCGAGCCCGAGATCTGCGCCGTCGTGAATCCGCCCGCGAGGCCCGCGACCTTGAGGTCGGTGGCGATCATGTAGAACTTGTCGCCTTCGGGTGCGCGGATGATGTACGGATCGCGCAGACCCTCCGTGCCGACCGTCGAGGTGAAGATCGGCTGGCCGCCGTTCAGAGTGTTCCAGCTGAGCGCGTCGTTGCCCTTCGACGCGGCGATGCTGACGCGCTCCGCGCCCTGGCCCTCGCCCGTGAAGAAGGTCCAGAAGTACGCTTCCGTCTTGTCGGTGCCGCCCGGCATGGGCTGGATCCGTGCCGAGAAGGTGCGGCTCGCAGAAGCCGTGCCGTTGGCAGCGGTCGCCGTGAGCTCGACCGTGACCGGCTCGGAGCCGGCTGCGGGGCGCTGCACATCCACCGTGCGTGCGTTGTCGCGAACGCCCGCCCGAAGCTCCGCGTAATCCGCTCCCGCTGCGGCGACGGTCCACGTGATCGTCGACCCGAGTGCGCCGACGGCGGGCACCGAGAAGTTGGTGCGGATGTTGTCGAGGTTGCGGATCTCGATCGCCGCGAGGTCCTGCGCGACCTCTTCGGCGTCGGTGAGCTGCTGCGGCACGAGGACCGTGAAGGTCTTGGTACGCGTCTCCGCTCCGACGCTGAACGTCGCGGTGAGCGTCACGGTCGCATCCCCGGCACCGGCGGCGGGGCGCGTGACGGATGCCGTCGTGCCGGAGACCGAGATCGCAGCGTTGTCGGACGCCCACGAGACGGCTGCGCCGGCGCTCGTGGTCGGGACGGTGAAGTCAGCCGTCGCAGTGGCCGGCACCGACACGGCGACGACGGCGCGGTCGAGGGCCTGGCCCGCGTACAGCGACTGGACGTCGGCGGCGCTCAGGGCCGAGTCGTATACGGCGAAGTCGTCGATGAGGCCGCTCCAGCTCGTGTCGTTGTAGACGGAGCGTCCGAGGCTCGCCACGAGGGTGCCCTGGAAGTCCGCGACGCTGCGGGCGATCGCGGTCTGAGCGATCTGGGCGCCGTTGATGTAGGTCGTCAGCTGGCCGGTCGTGCCGTTGATGACCGTCGTGTACAGGTTCAGGCCCGCGGGGGTGCGCGCGCCGGTCGTGGCGGAGTTCGTGCCGCCCGCGCCGACCTCGGTCGTCCAGGGCGAGCCCGCGTTGACCGAGTTCGTGATGACCGACTTGACGTAGCCGCTGGGGTTCGACGGGTTGAGCAGCCAGTACGACGGCGGGATGTTCCCGCTCGCGGGCTGGATGCCGATGAAGGCCGCCGCCGTGTTCGAGGGACCGGAGCGGGGCGAAAGCCACGTGGAGATCGTGAGGTCCTTCTTGCCCGCGAGGGGAGCGCTGGGGACCTCGACGTAGGCGGCGGTGCCGCGGGCGCCGCCCGGCAGTGACAGGCTGCCGTCGGCGACGGATCCCCCGCTCTGGCGCAGCGTCGCGTTGTGGCCGTTGCCGCTCGAGTCGGCGATCGTCGTCCCGTCGGCGGCGTCGAAGGAGTAGTGGATGAGCGGTTCGGCGGCGATGGCGGCGTGTGCGGCCGTCGGCACGATGCTGCCGGTGAGGGCGAGCGCGACGGCGGTCGTGACCGCCGCGCTGGTGGTGAGGAATCGGGTTCGGGTTCGGGTGCGCGGTTTCATGCGCGGCTTCCTTGCTCTCGTCGATGTGCGACGAAGCGTCCCCTCGCCGAGGCCACGAGGCCGAGGCGGACAGTTGTGCGTCATCGCGCAATCTTCCGGACGCTCAACGCGACCGACGGACATGAATGTTACCGGGAACATCCCAGCCTGCTCACGGTACGTGGGGAGCAGCCGCCCTGTCAAGATCTCGCTGCGGAGAGGATGCAGTGCCGAAGATCGGGCCTTGCGAGCGAGCCGATTCGCGATAATGTGAGCGATAACAAGCTGAACGACGATGTCCAGTCACTTGATGGAGAGTGCAATGAGCGTGATTTCTCGAACCCGGCGCGCTGCCCTCGCGGTCGCCGCCGCGAGCGCGATGGTCCTCGGAATGGGCGCCGTCTCGGCGCAGGGGGCGGTGCCGGGCGACGGCCTCGTCGCGGAGTACCTCTTCACGCAGACATCGGGTTCCACGGTGCCGAACTCGGCGACCGGGGCGACCCTCGGAGCGGCGACCGTCCGCAACCTCCAGCCGAGCGACTGGACCGGAACATCGCTCACGATGCGCGGCGGCGCGAAGACGTCGAACGGCAACTGGGTCGAGCTCCCGCAGAACATCCTCTCCGGCAAGACGTCGGCGACCGTCACGGCCGAGGTGAAGGCGTCTGCCGCGATGCTGAACGGCTTCCACTTCCTGTGGAACATCGGCAACGACTCCTCGGCGACCGAGTACTTCTTCGCCTCCCTCAACTGCGCGTCGGGTCGCTCCCCGCTCGTGGGCATCAAGGCGGGCGGCATCGAGCAGCTGGCGCAGTCGTCGTCGTGCGGGATCACGGCGGGCCAGTGGGTCAACGTCACGTCGGTCGTCGACGGCCCGAGCGGCACGGCTTCCCTCTACATCAACGGCACTCGCGCAGCCCAGGCTCCCGTCGACTTCACCCCGGCCGACATCCTGAACCAGTCGCTCAACACGATCGGTCGCGCGCCTTGGCCCGACCCGCTCTTCCAGGGCGCGATCTCGTCGTTCCGTGTCTACGACCGGGCACTCTCGGCGGCCGAGGTGGCGGAGGTGTCCGCCGCCGACGCCCAGGCGAACGCGGCCGAACTGCAGGCGCAGGCGCAGGCGATCCTCGCGGGGCTCGCGCTGACCGACCGCGAGACGTCGACCGACATCGACCTTCCCACCGCGAACGGTCGCGTTACCTGGACGTCGAGCAACCCCGACGTCATCACGACGACGGGCCTCGTCACCCCGCCGCTCGTCGGCCAGCCGGCCATCCCCGTGCAGCTGACCGCGACAGCATCCGTCCGCGGCATCACGGCGAGCAGCACGATCACGGTGACGGTGCTCCCGTCGAACGAGACGCCGGACGAGCGCGTCGAGCGTCTGGCGCAGCGTTTCGTGATCCCCCCGGTCGTGCGCTCCGGTGCCCTCGTCCCCGACGCACCCGCGGGCACGACGGTCGCCGTCACCGCCGCGACGGGCGGGATCGCAGCGGGCGAGGCGATCACGTCGGGCTCGAGCGAGCCGGTCGACGGCGAGATCGCGGTCCGCGTCACGGATGCGTCGACGGGCGCGACCGTCGAGCGCCGCTTCGCGGTGCGCGTCCTCCCCGCGACGGCACCTCAGATCATGGCCTACAGCAGGAACCCCACCTCCGTCGCCGAGGCCAACAACGCCGATGTCGCCCTGAGCATGCATCTCGCGCTCGAATCGGACAGCGGATGGGCGCCGCTCAACGAGAACTACGGCATCTTCTTCCCGAAGACCTCGACCCCCGTCCCGGCGAACGGCCCGAGCGAGGGGCTCATCCGGAGCCTCCGCAATCCGCACGTCTTCTACCAGGAAGACGGCTCGTTCGGCATCGTGGCGACCCGCACGCTGCGAGGCGGGGGAGTGGAGAACCTGCAGTCGAGCAGCCTCCTCTACGCCCGGAGCGCCGATCTGCTGTCGTATCAGGAGGTCGGGATGATCGACCTCGGCGTCACGAGCGGTGTCAACGACCCCGCCGTCGTGTGGGATTCCGCCGCCGAGCACTACATCGTGAGCTGGACGTCGGATGCGGGAGCCGCCTTCTTCACGACCTTCGCCGACCTCGCGGATGTCACGACGCGCGGCGCGGTCCAGCGCGGAACCGTCGCCGCGACCGAGGGCATCGCCGATTCCGGCATCCCGAACGTCGCGACGGGCAACGCGATCCCCGTCGCGCGCGCCGTCGCCGACGCCCTCGAGGTGCGCTTCGGCCGGATCGTGAACACGGGCGTGCAGGATCTCGACGACCTCGAACTCACCCAGGGCGACGAGCTCAGCGCGGCGGACCTCCCCGGGCGGGTGACGCTCTCGTATGACGACGGCTCCGATGCATCCCGTGTCGTGAAGTGGGATGCCGCATCCCTCGCCGCCGTCGACACGTCGACGCCCGGCACGTACGAGGTCTCCGGGACGATAGCGGCGCCCGAGTACGCCACGCCGTTCGCCGACGAGCGCGCCGACCCTTCGGTGTTCCGCTACGACTGGAACGGCCAGCAGAAGTTCCTCATGATCGCCACGGAGGACCTCTACGGCGCCAACATCAACCCGCAGGGCGGCGCCCACATGCCGATCCGCATCGCGGATCGCATCGAAGACCTCTCGGACGAGGCCATCGCTGCGGGGCGCAACGTCGAGATCGATCTCCTCCGCCGCGGCGACACCGACGCCGACGGCGCGGTGATGACGGGATGCTTCTGGGCGCCCGAGTATCACGTCATCGGCGGCAGGCTCTCCATCCTGTTCATGCCCTGCTACAACGGGACGAACGGCCAGCCCGACATGTGGACGGGGCGCGCGAGTATCATCCAGCTCAAGCAGGACGCGCAGGGTGCAGACCTCGATCCCGCGGTGCCCGCGAACTGGACGAAGCCGCAGAAGGTGCTCCGCAGCGGCGGCGGCGCGCTCAACCCCGTTCAGGGCATCTCGCTCGACATGACGTACGTCGAGGACTCGGGCCGGTCGTACTACATCTGGCAGCAGCTCGGCTCGCTCTACATCGCGCGGATGGATCCGTCCGATCCGACCCGGCTGACGTCGGAGCCCGTCCGGATCCTCGCGCCCGAGTACGCGTGGGACAACGTGATCGCCGAAGGGCCGAACGTCCACGCTCGTGACGGCGTGCTGTACCTCCTCTACTCCGGATCGACGGTCGGCGACACCTACACGACGGGTCTGGCCACGGCGACCGCGGGGGAGGGCGTGGACCTCACGTCGCCCGCCGCGTGGACGAAGCTCAACTACCCCATCCAGAAGTCGGGTGTCTTCAACGGCGCCTGGCAGCTCGGAACGGGACACGGCATGTGGTCGTACGACGAGGACGACAACCTCCTCTACGTCTTCCACGCGCGCACCGACAACAACGGTCTGAGCGGGCGCGACATGTTCATCCGCCGCGTCCACTGGGCTTCCGACGGTCTGCCGATCTTCGACATGGAGTCCGACGAGGAGGTCGCGCCGGATAACCGCGAGGTCTCCCTGACGGTGACGGTGACACCTGTGGCCGCGCCCGTGCTCGATGCGACGGCCACCGTCACCGCCCGGTGCATCGCGGGCAAGGTCGTGCAGATCCTCGCCGTGAAGAACGGCGAGAGCGTCCCGGTGACGATGACGGCGACCGGCCCGTACGGCACGAAGGCGTTCGGCTCCGTCCCCGCGGGCAAGACCGTCTCGACGTCGTTCACGACCAGACAGGGCGCGATCGCCGCGGGGACCGTGACCCTCACGGCCGCCGCCACCGTCGACGGGGCACCCGTCACCGCGACGATCCCGGCAGAATTCCCCGCCGCCTCCTGCGGCTGACAGACCCGGGGCCGGGCGGTGCAGGACACATCGCTCGGCCCCGCACCACGCGCGCCGCGGGCGCTTCCCACTCCACCCGAAAGACGAGTATGAACACGATCAGAACGGATGCCGCGACTCCGGCGTCCCCCGCCCGCCTCCGTGCTGGGCGATGGGCCTCCCTCGCCGTGGCGGCCGCGACGTGCGCGGCCGGCGTCATCGTCCCGGGCGCCGTGTCCACGTCCGCGATGGCGGCGGATCCCCTGGATGACGGCCTCGTCGCACGGTACCTGTTCGATGAGGCGTCCGGCGGTGTCGCGGCCAACACCGCCGACGGTTCGGCTGCCGCGGGAGACCCGCTCGACGCCGTCATCCGCAATTTCGATCCCGCGCACCGGTCCGAGCCCGGCGTCCTGCAGTTCGTCGGCGGCGCGAAGACCTCGACGGGGAACTGGGTCGAGCTTCCCGACGGACTGCTCCAGAACGCGACCTCGGCCTCCATCTCGATCGACGTGCGGGCCGATCCCGCCATGCTCACGTCGAATCACTTCCTGTGGAACATCGGCAACGACGCGACGCAGAACTACTGGTTCGCGAACGTCCGGGGTCCGCGCTCGGCCATCACGGTGGGATCCGCCGCGGGCGAGAAGAACGGCACGGCGTACGCCGTGACCGCGAACCGCTGGCACAGTCTGACCGCCGTCATCGACGCCGATGCCGACACCCTCACGTTCTACACCGACGGGCAGCGCTCGGGCGTGGTCACGACGACGCTCACTCCCGCGGACATCACCCAGACCCTCAACACGATCGGACGCGCGCCCTGGCCCGACACTCTCTTCAAGGGGGCCGTGGGCGCCTTCCACGTCTACGATCGCGCGCTCGCCGACGACGAGGTCGTCGCCCTCTCGGAGCGCGACGCCGTCGAGCATTCCGCGTCGCTGCGCGCCGCCGCCGACGCCAAACTCGCCGCCATCGACCTCGGCGACACGTCGGCCGTCACCTCCGATCTCGATCTCTTCACGCTCCGCGAGATCTCGTGGTCGTCATCGGATGAGGCGGTCGTGACGGATGCCGGCGACGTCACACGCCCCGCTCCCGGTTCCGGTGCGGCCACCGTGACCCTCGCCGCGAACGCGCGTGTCCGCGGCCAGTCCGCGACGGCACCGCGACCCTTCACCGTCACCGTCCCCGCCCTCACGGCGGCCGACACGGCCGCGGACCGCGATGCGCTGGAGCTGCCGACGACGGTGCGGGGCAATGTCACGCTCGCGTCCCAGGGGGCTGCCGGCTCCCCCGTGACGTGGCAGTCGTCCGACCCGGCTGTCATCTCCCATGAGCCGCGGGGCGCCGCCGCGGCGGGAGTCGTCACACGACCCGCCTGGGGGCAGGAGCCCGTCCCCGTGACCCTGACGGCGACGATCGGGTCGGGGTCGGGCGCCCTCACGCGCTCCTTCACCGTGACGGTGGCCCCCGAACCCCGCCCGACGGCTGACAGCCGCTACCTCTTCGCCTACTTCACGGCGGACACGGTCGCCGGCGAGAAGATCTCGCTGGCGGCGTCTCGTGGCAACAGCGCCATGACATGGGACGTGCTCGGAGGAGGACAGCCGGTCATCGAGTCCACCGAGGGCACGCGAGGACTTCGGGACCCCTTCATCCTCCGTTCGGCCGAGGGCGACCGGTTCTTCCTCATCGCCACCGATCTCTCGATCGGCCGCGGGACCACGTGGGACTCGGCGCTCGACGACGGCAGCACCCACCTCGAGATCTGGGAGTCGACGGATCTGCGCACGTGGAGCGCGCAGCGCCACGTTCCCGTCTCGGGTCCCTTCGCATCGATGACCTGGGCGCCCGAGGCGTACTGGGATGCCGAGGCGGGCGAGTACGTCGTCTACTGGTCGTCGCGCATCTATCTCGACGCGACGCGTCCCTACGACAAGGTGCGAACGCCGCACCACACCTACTCGAAGGTCATGTACGCCACGACCCGCGACTTCGTGACCTTCTCGGACGCGAAGGTCTGGCAGGACGCGGGCGATCGGATCGACTCGACGATGATCGAGGACGACGGCGTCTTCTACCGCTTCACGAAGGAAGTCACGGGATGCGTCGACATCGTGCAGGAGTCCTCGCCGGCCCTCCGCGCACTGAGCGTCCCCGGCGACTACGCGTGGCAGACGGATGCCTCGTGCATCTCCAAGACGGCCCGCAACACGACCAGGACGACGGAAGGCCCGACGATCTTCCGCGCCAACGCGGGGGACACGTCTCTTCCGGCGGGCGCGGACGGCGGCTTCTACCTCTTCGTGGACGACTTCACGGGGGCCGGCTACCTTCCGCTGTTCACCGAGTCGCTCGCCGAGCCGGCATGGCGCACCGTCACGGGCGCGCTTCCGACGTCGCGTCACGGCAGTGTCCTGCCGGTCACGCTCCATCAGTGGGAGTCGGCCAAGGGGCTTCCCGCCACGACGGTGGCGACCACGACGGCGCTCGCCGAGGTCGCCGACGGCGATCGCCTGGCTCCCGGTGACGCTGTGCGCGCCGTCGTCACGGCGGCCGACGGCGGTCCTGTCGCGGGTTCGGTGCGTTTCGCGTTCGGCGACACGACCATCGACGCGCCCGTCACCCGGCAGGGCGGGAGCTACGTCGCCGAGGCGGTCGTCCCCGAGCTCTCCGCTGACGTCGCGCTCTCGGCGGCATTCGACGGATTCGACGTCCTCGACGGCTCCGCCGCGGGACGCGTCGCCGTCGTCATCGGCGAGCCGGCGCCGACTCTCGAGGTCTCCACCGCCGTCACGACGCGCTGCGTCGCCGGCAAGGTCGTCCAGGTGCTGTCGGTGACCAACGGAGAGGCGATCCCGCTGACCGTGTCGGTGACGGGATCGTACGGCTCGAAGAACGTCGGTCAGATCGCGGCGGGCGCGACCGCCTCGGCGAGTTTCACGACGCGCGCCGCGACGATCCCGGCGGGATCCATCGCCATGAGCGTGAAGGCCGCGGTCGGGGGAGAACCCGTCGTCGCGGCATCCGATGTCCTCTACGCGGCCGCAGAGTGCCGCTGATCCGGAAGGAAGAAGTCCATGACACGACGACGCAAGACACTCATCGGCGTCGCTGCCGTCTCGCTCGTGCTGGCGAGCATGTCGGCGACGACGGCGTCGGCCGATCCGCTGGCCGGTGTTCCGACCGACGGCCTCCTGGTCGCCTACGACTTCGCCCAGTCGAGCGGGACGGTCCTCGTCGATTCCGCACCCACGGGTGGCGTGCAGAACGGCACGATCGTGGGCGATCCCGCCTGGCAGAACGGCGTCATGCGCTTCACCGGGTCCAACCACATCCGTCTTCCCGATGACCTCCTCGTCGGGAAGACGGCGGCCTCCGTCGTCGTCGAGGCGTCGCCGAGCCCGGGGTCTCTCACGGGGAACAACTTCCTGTGGAACCTCGGCGGGTCCGGCGAAGGTGCGACGGGCCAGTTCTTCGTCCACACCCCCGGCCACCGCGCGACGATCTCGCGCACGAACTGGAGCGGAGAGCAGAACGCCGTGTCTCCGGCAGCCTTCGCGGCGGACACGTGGCAGTCGATCGTCGCGACGATCGCCCCCAACGCGGGAAGCGCGACGTCGACCTTGATCCTCTACGTCGACGGCGTCGAGGTGGCCCGCAACAGCAGCTCGACGGTGGGGATCGCGGATCTCGCCGTGCAGACCAACAACCTCATCGGAGCCTCCGCATACGCGGCCGATCCGCGCTTCACGGGCGCGATCAGCAGCTACCGGCTCTACGACCGCGCACTCGCGGCGAACGAGGTCGTGCAGATCTCGCAGACGGATGCCGCCGTCTCGGCGGAAGAGAGCATCGCTGGCATCTCGCTCGGGGACACCTCGAACGTCTCCCGCGACCTCTCCCTTCCGACGTCCGGCGGTGTGTCGTGGACGACGTCCGACGCGGCGGTCGTGGAGACCGACGGCACGGTGCACCGGTCCGAGAGCGGACCGGGAGTCGCCGTCCTCACGGCGACGGCGACCGTGCGCGGAGAGACCGCGACGCGCACCTTCGAGGTCGTCGTGGCGGCCCTCCCGCCCGCCGGTGAACGAGCCGACGCTGACCTCGCCGCCATCACGCTGCACGGACTCGAGGACGTCCGCGACAACCTCGCTCTGCCCGAGAGCGGTTCTCTCTACGGTTCTCAGATCTCCTGGTCGGCATCACCGGAAGGGGTCATCGAGACGGCTTCGGGTGGGGACCGCGCGCCCGGATTCGTCACGCGCCCCGCCGCCGGGTCCGGAAACGCCGCCGTCACCCTGACGGCGCGCGTCCCGGGCACCGACATCCGTCGCGACTTCGCGGTGACGGTCCGGCAGCTGCCGGTCGCAGAGGACACCTCCGCCTACCTGTTCGCCCACTTCACGAGTGGACTGAGCCCCGACACCGTCAATGAGCAGATCTACTTCGCCGCGAGTCCCGACGGTGCGGCGTGGACCGATCTCAACGAGAGCACCCCCGTGCTCGAGTCGACGGTGGGGGAGCAGGGCGCGCGCGACCCGTACCTCGTCCGTGCGCCCGGGGGCGACAAGTACTACATGATCGCGACGGATCTGAGCACGGCCCGCTACGGCTGGCGGTTCACGCCCGACAATCCGGGGAGCAAGAACCTCGTCGTGTGGGAATCGGACGATCTCGTCACGTGGTCGGAACCCCGTCTGGTCGATGTCGCATCGAAGATCCCGCAGGCGGGAGCGGCATGGGCCCCGGAAGCGATCTACGACCCCCGCACGGGCGAGTACATGGTCTTCTGGGCGACGGCATCGGGGGCGGGGGCGGAGCATCCGCTCGGCAACGCCCTCGGTGACTGGATGAACATGTACTACGCCACGACGCGGGACTTCCGCACGTTCTCCGACCCCGTGAAGTGGATCGACCGCGACCACTCCGTCATCGACACGACGGTCATCGAGTCGGACGGCGTCTTCTACCGCGCATCGGGGGACGGGCAGATCACGATCGAGGCGAGCACGGATCCTCGCGCCGTGACCGTGGCTCCCACGGCGCTCGCCGAGAACCCCGGCGGATGGGAGCTGGTCGCCACCCTCACCGACATCTTCGGCCCCGGCTACTCGGGACAGCAGCTCGAGGGACCGGAGTTCTTCGAGTACAACAGTGAGGATCGGCTCGAGGATGCCACGGGCGAGCCCGTGCCGACGTGGGGTCTCATCGCGGATCAGTACAGCAGCGGGCGGGGATACCTGCCCTTCCGCACGACCGACCTGTCGGGTACCGCTCGCGCCGACCAGGGCGGGTCCTGGTCTCTCGGCACCGACATCGACTTCGGCGGTCTCCTCAAGCGGCACGGGACGATCCTCCCCGTGACGGCGAGCGAGTACGACAGGGTCCTGCGTGCATACGGGGAACAGGCCGACCTCGACGTGTCCGCTGTCGTCACGGCGCGGTGCGTGGGCGGCAAGGTCATCCAGGTGCTGTCCGTCAGCAACGGCGAGGCGGTCCCCGTGACCGTCTCCGCGACGGGGCCGCACGGCGCCAAGACCTTCACCGACCTCGCGCCGGGCAAGACGTCTTCGGCCGCGTTCACGACGCGCTCCCGGACGATCGGTTCGGGCTCCTTCTCGCTCACGGCGCAAGCGACCGTCGACGGATCCCCAGTCACGGTTCTGCAGGAGGCGGCGTACCCGGCCGCGTCCTGCAACTGACCTCCGGGTCGAGAGCGGCGGCACTTCCCCAGGTGCCGCCGCTCTGTCGCGCCCTCGCCGAGGGCGTCTCGACCGATCGCGTGGCGCGGCGACGCGCGGCCAGCCCGGATTTCCTCACCGAAAAGGTTATCGAAGGGGTTGTTCTCGGTAACCGTTATCGCTAACATCATCTCGAGCCCGTCGATCCACAGTCGGATCCAGAGCAAAGGTGCATGATGCTCACTACGTCGAACCTCCCCCCGCGGGGAAAGGCCGAGGTGCTGCATGTCGATCCGCACCGTCATGCCCTGCGCGCGGGTGAGCACGGAGCGTTCCGCGCCCCGTGCGACAGCACGTCGTTGAGGGGAACGTCCCGCGCAAGCCGGGGTTCCCGCGAGGCCCGACGACCGGACGGTCCGGTCGCTCGCGAGTTCGGTACGGCAGGGATGCCGGCCGGGGATAGGAGACAGAAGCAATGAACAAGAAGGGCTTCATCGCCCGCGCCGCGGTCGGCGCGATCGGCGGTGCACTCCTGCTCGGTGGTGCCGGTGCGGCGCTCGCCGACGAGGTCGACGACCAGGATGTCGACGTCGCCGTCAGCATCGAGGCCGTCGAGCCTGTCGGCGCGCTGACGCTGAGCGTCGACCCCGGCAGCGCGACCCTCGAGGAGGTCGAGTCCGAAGACGCCGAGATCCGCCAGTTCGACGGCGTCCTGCCGACGGTCACCGTGGCAGACGACCGTGAAGAGGTTCCCGCGAACGTCTTCTGGTACGTCACGGGCCAGGCGAGCGACCTGACCGCCGCGGGCGGGCTGTCGATCCCGGCGGGCCACCTCGGCTGGACGCCGGCGCTCCTCACCGAGGGTGACGGCGCGGTCGCTGAGGGCGATCAGGTCGACACCGTCCTCGACGAGGGACCGAACAACGTGGGTCTGGTCGGCGAGGAGCTGCTGGCTCTGTCGCTCGACTCGGGCGAAGCAGCGGTCACGGGAACCTGGCAGGCCAACGCCAACCTGTTCCTGAAGACCCCGGCCAACGTGGCTCCCGGCGACTACTCCGGTACGATCACCCTCACGCTGTGGGAAGACGCCTACACAGACTGATCGCGTCCCCACGCTCGTCGTGAACCGGGTCGGGGGCGGCTAGGGCGGGCCCCCCCCCGG